>Ga0126305_10000024_pt1 | contig 66772 bp, 49 predicted proteins | sample Plot26_FD_92536 | JGI IMG/M metagenome (GOLD analysis project Ga0126305, IMG submission 92536) | Serpentine soil microbial communities from UC McLaughlin Reserve, CA, USA - Plot26 | ecosystem: Environmental > Terrestrial > Soil > Grasslands | place: USA: UC McLaughlin Reserve, Lake County... | reverse complement strand
GGCCGCCTCCCGGGCGCGGATGGCGCGGGCCGCGGCCAGCCCGTCCAGCACCGGCATGAAGATGTCGAGGAGCACCAGGTCGTAGGCCGCGCGGGCGGTGGCCTCCACCGCCTCGTACCCGTCCTCCACGCACTCCACGGTAGTCCCCAGGTACTCCAGCATGGCCTGGGCTACCTTCCGGTTCACCGGGCTGTCCTCGGCCACCAGGATGCGCCGGCGGCGCGGGACGGCTCCGGGCTGCAATGTCGGTGGGCTTGGCGAAACGGGAGAGACCGCAGCGTCCTCGATCGCGGGCTCGGAGGCGAGCGGCAGGCGGACCGTGAAGGTGCTGCCGCAGCCCGGGGCGCTCGCCACCGCGATCGTCCCGCCCATGGCCTCCAGCAGGCGGGCGGTGATCGCCAGACCCAGGCCCGTGCCGCCGAAGCGCCGGGTCGTCGAGGCATCGCCCTGGGTGAAGGGCCGGAACAGGCGGGCGCGCTGGGCCTTGTCCATGCCGATCCCGGTATCTCGGACCGCAATGGCGAGGCGCTCCTCTTCGCTGGCGCTGGCGGCGACCGTGACGGTGCCGCCGGGGGCGAACTTCAGCGCGTTGGAGACAAGGTTCAAGAGCACCTGGCGCACCCGTATGGGATCGGCCAGCACCTGGCGCGGCACCGTCTCGGGCCAGTCCAGGATCAGCTCGCCGCCCCCCTCGCGGACCTGGGAACGGTACAGGGCCACGGTGTCGGCCGCGGCGGCCCGGGCGTCGACCGGCAGCCGCTCCACCTCCAGGCGGCCGGCCTCGATCTTGGCCCAGTCCAGGATGTCGTTGAGGATCGCCAGGAGCGTCTGGCCGGAGCGCCGGATGGTCTCGGCCTGGTCGCGCTGCTCGGGCGCCAGGGGACCCGAAGCCAGCAGGTCTGCCATGCCGATCACCCCGTTCAAGGGGGTGCGGATCTCGTGACTCATGGCGGCCAGGAAGTCGGACTTGGCCCGGTTTTCCCGCACCGCCTCGTCGCGCTTCCTCACCAGCTCGGCGGTGCGGCGGTCGACGAGTGTGGCGGCGATGGCCACCGCGATGATCACCGAGGTGACGGCGGCGATCACGACGGCCATCCATCGCGGCTCGAACACGACCTTCGCGACGCCCATGCTGCCGGGGTAGAAGCGGGCGGCGTGCATGGCGGTGTAGTGCATGGCGGCCACGGCGCAGCCCATGGCGCCGGCGCCAGCCACTTGGCGGATGAAGGGAAGCGCGGCGCCTCCGGGGAAGAACTTGATGTAGAGAGCGAGGGTGGCGAGCACGTGAGCGACGAAGATCGACAGGGCGAACAGGACGGGCTCGTACTCCATCATGGCGTCCATGCGCATCGCTTCCATGCCGGTGTAGTGCATGCTCCCGATCCCCAACGCCATGAGCAGGCCGCCGACGTTGAGCCGCCGCCACGAGATCCTGGCGCGGGCCATGAAATGGAGTGCCATGGCGCTCGCGAACACGGCGGGAACCATCGAGAGGAGGGTGATCGTGAGGTCGTAGCTGACCGGAATCGGCAACGAGAAGGCGAGCATGCCGATGAAGTGCATGGACCAGATGCCCGAGCCCATGGCGGCGGCGCCGGCAGCCAGCCACCGGCGACGGGTTTTCGGCGCTGGCGCGCTCGCCATCCGCTCGACGACCTCGAGGGCGGCGTAGCCGCCCAGCACCGCCACGAAGAAGGACAGCACCACCAGGAACGGGGTGTAGGACGCGGAAAGCTCCTGGCCCAGGTCGGCGTTGGGGACGATGAACCTCCAGACAGGCATCTCGGTTCCTGTGACTTCGGCGTTGTAAGGAAACAAGCTGATTATACAACGCACGGCTCGAGCAGCCGTTGTCTCCCGTCAGGACGCCGGCCTCGATTCGTATATAACTAGAGCTCGGTTCCAAGCCCAGGTTCCCTGACCCCAAGGAGCATTCATGAGTCGACGTCTGCCGTTGTTGCTCGTCGTCTGTCTTCTTCTGACCCCCGCCGCCAAGGCGAGCGCTCAGGGAGCCTCGGCGCCGCGGATCTCCTTCGAGGAGGGCGCGGTGGTGGCGAGCGGCCTTGCGCCCGGCGCGCCCGTTTTCTGGTTCGGCGTCGAGTACCGGGTGGACGAGGAGTACTCGACCGAGCTGGTGCGGCGCTACGACCTGGGCACCGCCGGGGCGGACGGCACCGCGCGGCTGGACCTCGAAGGGCCCGTCGTACGGCGGTCGTGCTGGGTGGTGGTGGACGGGACGAGCGGCGTCTACGAGGTGGCGGCGCCGGAGGGCTATCGGATCGCCCGGGCGGAGCGGCCTCCCTGGCTTGGGGTCGGCAACGCCGCCGAGCCGGACGGCATCCTCGACGAGCGGACCTACCTCGTGGGCCTCGTGGTCCGTCCCGGCGTGGGAGCCTGGACGTTCGTCGGCGGCGACGGCGGCGACCGCGACGTGAATCCCGAGGCCGGCCAGCTCCGTTTCAGCCTCGAGCAGCTCGATCCCCTGCCCGGCAGCCCGGCGGCGCCCCAGAAGTCCGCGAGCGGCGACCTCTGGTTCACCGTCGATCCCCTGAAGATGGAGATCTCCGTCAATAGAGGCGGGGTGGCTCAATGACCGGACGAGCGATGCGCCGGCGTCCGCTGGCCCGGCTCCTCCTCCCACTCTGTCTCCTGGCGGCACCGGCCCTGGCGGACGTCCATCCGAACACGGCGCCGGGTTTCCCGGCCGAGCAGTCCTTTCACGTGGGGGACGTCGACAACGTCAACCTCTTCAACGGCAGCCTGACGCTGACCATCCCCCTCGGCGGCTCCTATCCGGTCAACGGCGGCTTTGCCTACGGGCTGAAGCTGGTCTACAACTCGACTCCTTGGGAATTCCTGACCGCTACGGGCATGCATCCAACCGGACAGACGTTCACCCGGACGTTCGCCGTGCCCCAAGCCTGCTCGAACGCGGGCCTGGGCTGGCGGGTTTCACTCGGACGCTTCGATCCCCCCTGCCAGGTGCCGGACCAGAACGACCAGCTCCCGGGACCGATCTATCAGGATGAGAACGGCACGGACCACATCTTCTATCCCACGCTGCACCCGGACGATCCCGAGGACGTCCTCCCCGCCGGAGTGGACGACGTCGAGTACACGCGCGACGGCAGCTATCTGCGGATGAAGCACTACCTGACCGGGGTCCGAGATGTGGAGTTTCCCGACGGCACCGTGCGCAAGTTCGACGCCTCCGGCCGGCTGACCCAGATCCGCGATCCGTTCGCCAACTCCCTGACAGTGAGCTACGCGGTCGCCAACCAGTGGATTCTGACGGACAGCCAGAACCGCACCCAGAAGGTCATCTTCCGCACGGACCTCGGGGCCTATCCGAGCGGTGGGGTCGTGGACCGTATCGAGCTGACGGCCTTCGACGGCACGCCAGCGGTTTATCAGTTCGGCTACACCGTGCAGGCGCTCGGCCGGGCCTGTCCCCATAATGACGAGAGCCTCGGCAGCGCGGTGACGGTGCCGTTGCTCCTGGGCGTGACTTTTCCGGACGGCTCGAAGTACGCGGCCGCCTTCACCGACTACATCACTGAGGTTCCCGTCACTCCTGGCGGCTGCACCGATCACTCGGGCAACCTGACCGGCTTGACCCTGCCGACGCTGGGGCGGCTGGCCTGGACGTGGCAGACCTATCTCTTTCCCACCGGCTCGTCGCAGAAGCCGCGCAACCGGCTCCACTCCGGGGTGGCGACGCGGGCGATGAAGAATTCTGGGGCGGCAAATCCCCTGGGCACCTGGACCTATCAGACGGTGAGCGTGCCGCCGAACGAGCTCACCACCACGGTGACCGATCCGTTGAGCCACAAGACGGTCCACTATTTCTCGGTCGCCACGGACTCCGCCTTCATCGGCTGGAGCCGCTACGACTACAGCCTGCCGTTCACCCGCAACCAGACGCACAACGCGGCGCCGGGAGTGGACCTCAACCTCTCGCGGCAGGTCTACAACACGGCCGGCACGCTGCTGCGCTCCGAGTACGTGCTGTACGAGCGGGACCCCGCGGCAGCCATCAACACGCCGCCCACGACCTACAACACGAACCGGCGGACGACGAGGAGCCGCACGCTCTTTCACGACGACCCCGCAGGCTCCTGGTCGGGGATGACGAGCTCGGGCTTCGACGGCCTGGGCCACTACCGCCAGCAGGACACGGAGGGGAACTTTCCCGGCTCCAACGTGCGGAGCCAGCTCGCCGACTACAACCCCGGCCGCGGCACCTACATCGTCAATGCCGCGGCCAACACGGGCTCCGGCTACTCGGCGCTGCCCGCGAGCTCCCCGTGGGTGCTCGAAACCATGGCCTCCGCCTCCACCACGGAGAACGGCGTCACGGCCCAGACCGACTTCTGCTACGCGGCGGGCTCGGCGGCGGTGACCCGCCGAAGGGTTTACCGCGGAGCCCTCCAGGGAGCCCAGGACCTCGTGACGGTTTTCGACCTCGACGGGGCCGGCAACCCGATCCGGGAGAAGTCCTACGGCGGCGACGTTCAGGCCGGCATCGGCACCGGCGGCCTCTGCGCGCTCGCCCTGCCCGCGGCGCCGGAGTACCAGGTCGACCACACCTATGCCGGGGGAGTACGGGCGACCTCCCAGTACGCGGGCACGAATTTCAAGGCCCTCGACCAGACGATCCACACCGCGACCGGGCTGGTGTCGTCGAGCCGCGACAGCGCGGGGCTGCAGACCTCCTACGACTACGACGACCTGGGGCGGCTGACGTTTTCGAAACCCCAGTCCGGGCAGGGCGGATGGACGCAGTACGTCTACTCCCGGGCCGCCGCGCAGACGGCCCGGGTCTCGATCCTCCGGCGCGGCAACGGCAACACGGCCGGCACGCCGCTGGCGAGCGAGCTCTACGTCTTCGACAACTTCGGCCGTCTCGTGGAGGACCAGCGCGACGTGCCCGGCGGGATCAGCCGGCGCACGACCACCTACGACGGGGCGGGCAACAAGGCGTCGGTCTCGGAGCTGTCGGCGGGCGCGGCGGACACCACGCGGTTTCAATCCTTCGATCCCTTCGGCCGGCCCGGCACCATCCGTCCGCCGGACGGCTCGGCCCACGACGTGACGATGACCTACCAGGGCGTGCGGCAGGTCGCCCGCACGGTGAAGATCGCCACGGCGGCGGGCAGCGAGACCGCCTCCACCACCACCGAGGTCTACGACCGCCATGGCCGGCTCCTGTCCGTGGCCGAGCCCTCCGGCGGCAGCGGCGCGGCCGTCACCACCACCTACGGCTACGACGTGGGCAACCGGCTGGCCTCGGTCTCGACGCTCACCCAGTCCCGCGCCTTCTCCTTCGACCGGGCGGGCCTGTTGCAGTCGGAGACCCACCCGGAGAAGGGAGCCTCGGGCAACGGCACCGTCTCCTACACCCGCTACGACTCGCGGGGGCACGCGCTCCGCAAGGCGGACGGGCCGAACGTCCTCATCTTCACCTACGACGCCGCCGAGCGCCTTACCGAGATCCGGGAAGGGGGCTCCGCCGGGCTGCCGCTCAAGGAATTCATCTTCGCGCCCGTCAACGGCACCGGCAACTGGTCCAAGGGGAAGCTGGCGCAGGCGACCCGCTACAACTACGTCACCGTCGGAAGCACGGCCTTTACCGTCCAGGTCGACGAGGCCTACACCTATGGCGGCCTCGACGGCCGCGTCTCCAAGCGCGACACCGCCTTTTTCGTCGCCACTCCGGGCGCGCCGCTCACGGCCCGGGAGAGCTTCACCCAGAGCTTCGGCTACGACGCCCTGGGGCTGGCGACCTCCCTGGCCTACCCGATCTGCACCCATGCCGAGTGCGCCCCGGCGGCGCCGGTCTTCACCGACGTGCCGGCGGGCCACCCGAACCAGCGCGAGATCGAGGCGCTCTTCCAGGCCGGCCTGACCCGCGGCTGCGTCGCGGGTCCGCCCTACTCCTACTGCCCGGCCAGCAACGTCAACCGGGCGGAGATGGCCACGTTCCTGGTGCTCGCCGCGACCCCGGGCTTCATGCCGGCGCCGTGCAACGTCTCCTCCTTCGCCGACGTCAACTGCGCCACCGATTGGTTCGCCCCCTGGGTGGAGGAGCTCTATCGCCGCGGCCTGACGGGAGGCTGCGCGGTCAACCCGTTGCGCTACTGCCCCGCGAGCCAGGTCACCCGGGCGGAGATCTCGGCGTTCCTGCTCCGGGCCCGGGAAGGCATCGCCTACCTGCCGCCGCCCGCCGCCTGCCCGACGCCGTGGGCCGACGTCCCCTGTAGCCACTGGGCAGCCGGCTGGATGGCCGAGGCCAGCCGGCGGGGAGTCGTCACCGGCTGCGCCTCGGGCTTCTGCCCCGACCAGCCCTTCACCCGCGCCCAGATGGCGGGCTATCTCGACCGCGGCTTCGACCTGCCAGTGGCGATCGACCCGAAAGCCGCCCGCAACGCCACGTTCGCCTACAATCAAGGATTGCTGACCGGCGTTTCCGCCAACGGCGTTTCCTATGGGACGCTGTCGTACCATCCCAACCTGCTGGTCAGCCAGGTGGCGCACGGCAACGGCGTGATGGAAACCCAGGGCAACGATCCGAACCAGATGCGGCGTCCCGCGTCGCTCTCCGCCTCCGGCCCCTACGCCACCTGGAGCTCGGGCGCCTACGCCTACGACGGCGCGGGCAACGTCAAGACCATCGGCGCCTCGGCCTTCACCTACGACAAGGTCAGCCGGCTCGTCTCGGCGAGCCTCTTCGACGGCCCCACGGGCGGCGGCACCGCGAAGCAGCAGAGCTACACCTTCGACGCCCACGGCAACCTGACGACGATCACCACCGCCGGCACGACGGTCCGTAACATCCCCGCGAGCGCCGGCACGAACCGCCTCAACGCCCCGGGAACAGCCTACGACGGCGCGGGCAACCTGACGAGTTGGAACGGCGCCGCTTACGAGTACGACCGCTTCAACCAGATGACCCGCATGACCTCGGGCAGCGAGGACTGGTTCTATCTCTACACGGCCGACGACGAGCGGATCTGGTCCTTCAGCTCAACCCTCTCGCGTTGGACGTTACGGGACCTGGGCGGCAAGGTGCTGCGCGAGTACCTGACGGACGCGCGGGGCTGGAGCGTCGGCACCGACTACCTCTACCGCGACGGCCTCCTACTCGCCGCCGAGACCCAGACCGGCCGCCGCCACTTCCACCTCGACCACCTCGGCACTCCGCGCCTGATCACGAGGGCCTCCGGCGACCGCGCCTCCTATCACGTGTACTACCCGTTCGGAGAAGAGGCGACGGCGTTCAACCAGGACTCCGAGCGGATGAAGTTCACCGGGCATGAGCGGGATCTGGGGAGCTTGGCGGGGGCGGGGGATGATTTGGATTACATGCATGCGCGGCACTGCAGCCCGGTGACGGGGCGGTTTATGAGTGTGGATCCGGCGCTGGAAAGTGCTGATCCCTTAACGCCCCAGAGTTGGAATCGGTACAACTATGTACAAAGCAATCCACTTGTCTACGTAGACCCAACCGGAGAGCTTCTTGTCTTCGCTGGAGGCACGGCGAATCTCAACAGGTTAAGAAAGCTCGTCAACGACTCTCTCCATGGACACGAGCTCATCATCAACAAGAACGGGACCGCACAACTTGTAGTGAACAAGGTGCAAGGGCCAGCTTCTCCAGAGCAAGCGGCTCTTGCCGGTGCACTATCGGCGGCGATCAACCGGCCAGAGGTAGTCCGAATCGGAGTTGAGTCGGGTGCTGTGGATGTTCTCATCGGAAACTACGCTTCAGGTAAGATCGACATCCAGGATATAGGGGCGATTGGCTCAGGGCCTGGGGTGAACCCCGCGGCTGCGCTCGCCCATGAGATTACCGAGCAGACAGCCAAGCAGGTTTTTCAACTGACGACCTCAAAGGAGGACGCTGCAATCGCTCATGCCTTTGGGACCGCTGCTCAGAATTCTGCGTCCGGCTTTATGAGGGGTAGGACCAATGACGATCTGTTCAACTATGGCACCAGAACCGGCTATACCCTCACGGAACAGGCTCAGGGCAGCAGAACAATGACGGTTCTTTTTAAGTGGGTTAATGGAAACCTCGTTAAGGTCATCCGCCGATGAAGGCGATCATTACAAGCCCTCGCTCCTTGTCTGTTCTCTGTTTTTTTGCTATTTTCTTGGTATTGGTGCTGATTTATGAGCAGACAATTCCTCAGCGAACCGCTCATGAGATTTGGCGAAGACACGAGCAGGTAGTCAGCGACGCTGCGGCGGGTAAGCATATAGATCTGAACGACTTTTCCGATGCGGCACTGTTCTTTGTAAAACTCACTGGCATCAATGTTCCCGGTGAGCACTCCACATACATTGATTGGATGCCCAACCAGGATACTGCTACCGCGCTCGAGCCGCTGCGGAGGTGGTACGCTCAAAACAAAGATAGGCTTTACTGGGACGAGATGCGGAAGGAGGTAAAGCTGAAGGCCAGGGGAAGAGAGTAGTTAGTCACAGGGCTCCTACCTCGCTCGTCCGCCCGTCGCCGAGGTGTTCATGGTACCCTTCGAGACTCAATGGAAGCTTACTACTGTACGTATCAAGTACTGCCATAGAACACCCTCAGGGGACGAGATGCACCGAGATCACGACTCTTCGGTCTGCAGGCGCTTTGCCGCTGCCAGCTTCATGGCCATCCTTCTAGCGGCAACGGGCGCGCAGGCGCAGACCGAGACGATCCCACGCTTCGACTTCAGCTTCTCGAATCCCGGAGCGCGCAGCCTCGGCTTCGGGGGAGCGTTCGCGGCCCTGGCGGACGATGCGACAGCGGCCAACGCCAATCCGGCCGGCCTGGTCCAACTCACCGAGCCCGAGGTGTCGGTCGAGGCACGGTTCTGGAATCGATCCCTCTCGTTCATCGCCGGCGGACGGTTCGACGGCGAGCCGACGGGAATGGGAATCGATACCCGGAACGGCCTCGTCGTCGGCAGAGACAATCGGCAAGGCTTCGGGCCATCCTTCGCTTCCGTCGTAATCCCCAAGGGGCGCTGGTCGTTCGCCCTCTATGGGCATGAGCTCGCGCAGTTCGAGGAGGGGATCGAATCCCAAGGCATCTTCTCCGACGAGGAGAACCTCTTGCCCCCGATCCGCTCTCTGGGTGGCCGTGAGGCGGTGGATTTCAAGGTGGTCACCGCCGGGATGGCCGCCGGCTGGAGGATGAACGATACCCTCAGCTTCGGCCTGGGGATCGTTTTTTCGGATGTTTCCCTGATCGCGCAATCAGAGGTCTTCCTCCCGGATGACGACTCGGTGGAGGCCCTGTTCGGCAGGATCTCCTTCCTCCCGGATCGCCTGATCGCGACGAGCACCCTCTCGATGGAAGGGAGCGACGTGACCATCAATGCCGGTATGCTGGGGAGGATCTCCGAGCAAGTCTCTGCCGGCCTCTTCTATCGCCAGGGGGCGAAGGCGGAAGGCACCTCCCATTTCGAATTGGGCCCGGCGGCGCCCTTCACGGCCTCGTTTCAGCACGATGCGGTGCTCAAAGTCCCGGATGTCGCCGGCGCCGGCCTGGCCTATCGGTCGAAGGACGGACGCGTGACCCTCGCCACCGAAGTGGATCACGTGGCCTATTCAGGACTGATCCAGGTGATGTCGACCGAGGAGCGCGAGGTGGTCGTCAGGGAATACGAGGATGCCTGGGAGTATCACCTGGGAGCCGAGTACGCGCTTCTCCAGTCCAAACCGATCCTCGCATTTCGGGCCGGGGCCTGGGTCGAGAACGGGGCCGACCTCGAGGAAAGAAAGCTCACTCACCTGAGCGGCGGTATCGGAATCGCTTTGCAACCCTTTCAGGTCGATCTTGCCGGTGACTTCTCGAAGGAGAGGGACAACGTGTCGCTTTCTTTCATTTATACGTTCTGAGCCGTTTTTTCCCGCAGCCATTGCCGGAGGATCGGGCTGGCGATCTCCGTCCCGGCCTCCGATCGGCGCACCAGACCCAGGCGTTCGAGATGGAGCAGCGCGGCCTGGTCCTCGGGTCGTGCCTCGCGTCGGGCAACAGCGAGGAGGACTTCTTGCTCCAGAAGGGTGAGGAGGTCGAAGTCCACGGCAAAAAAGAAGCGGACGGTGGGATCGGCGGCGACCGACTCCGTGGCCTGCTCCAGATCTCCCAACTCGTGGGCTCTCGCGCAGAGCATCTGAAGCAGGCTGGGATGATTGCCGCAACACCGCAGGATCTCCGCGACGGTCTTGTCGTCGATCGCCGCCGCCCTGCCCTGGAGCTGGCGCACGAGCCCGCGCGCCGCCTCGTCCTGCAAGGGTCCCAGGTAGAGGGGCGGTGCGAAGCCGTGGAGAAACGGCGAGGTGTCGTCGCGCTGCTCGGCGAGCTTCCAGAGGCGCGGACCGGAAGCGATCACCGTCCGGATACCCTCCTGCGACTGCAGGGCGCGCCGCAGCTTGCGCAGGAGCGCCGGGGATTTGGCGTGAAGGTGAATCAGCTCCTCGACCTCGTCCCACAGGAGGAGCAGAGTGCGTCCCCTGGCACGGAGCGCCCGGCGCAGACCGCCCAGGGCCGTGAAGAAGTCGCCCGCCGCGATCTCCTCCAGCCGGATACCGAGCGCGCTCAGGCGCTCCTCGGCGTCGGTCAGCGCGGCGCGGAAATCGGTGTGGAGGTCGTCGGGCTCGACGCTGCCCTGGAGATCCCAGAAGAGTGGGAAATACCGGCTTTCGGAATCGCTCGCTGTCAGATATTCGAGCTGCTTGAGCAGCGAGGTCTTGCCGATCGTCCGGCCGCCGAGCAGCCATACGCCGTTGCGGTGGCCGTCGAGGACTTCCGCGATCTCGGCCGAGCGGCCGTGGAACCGTTCGCCGCGCACCCACTGGCCGGCGGCAGAGGGCAGCGCGCGGCCGGACGGGCGCTCGGGAGCGGCGGCGACGGGCGGGATCAGCAGCCGATACCCGCGCTTGGCAATGGTCTCGATGAAACGCGGCGCCCGAACGTCGTCCTCGAACGCCCTGCGCAGACCGGCGATGGCCCGGGTGATGACGGATTCGGTGATGAACAGCTCGGGCCATACGGCGCCGGCGATGGCGTCCTTGGAGACCACCTGCCCGGCGTGCCGTACCAGGAAGAGGAGGACGTCCATGAGCTTCGGCTCGATACGGACCGTCACGTCGCCGCGCGTCAACCGGTTGAGGGACGGTTGGACCCGCCACTCGGCAAGGTCGAGCTCGCCGCCGCTGTGTCGCTGCTCCATTGGGCCGATGGTATCCCGAAGGGCGATGGGATGCCTTGCGCGGCGGCTAGAAGCGATAACCGAAGCCGACCTGCGCGACGAGAGGGTTCAGGTCGAACGTGGCGGGACCGCTCTCATCCGGGTCGTCGTCACTGCCGGCACCACCGGCGGGCTCCACCTTCGCCTTCAGATAGGTGGCCCCGGCCGTGAGAAATACGCCGCGGCCACCGACGGGCACGTCCATGCCGATGTGGGCGCCCCAGGCATATCCGTCCTTGGTCCTCACGTGCGCGACCGGCACGGAGCCGCCATCGCCGTGGACCTCGATGTCGAGATCGCCGTAGCGAATCCTGCCGAAAACGGGCCCCAGATACAGATCGGCTCTGTGGTCCGGCGTCAGGTGCAGATTGAGCTGTGCCAGCACTGGAGTGACGCGCAGGCTCGACTCGACGACGAACAGCTCCGAGTCGAAGAATTCGAAGCTCAGCTCGCTGTCCATCTCGGTGGTCATGGCCGCCAGCTCCACGCCGAGACGCCGCGAAACTCTGTATTCGAGACCGAGGCCGAAGCCGGCGGAGCTGTTGAATCCCAATCCGCCGGCCGGCTGGGCGGAAATCCCGCTGAGCTTGAGCCGCCACCCCGGATCGGACGGCCCGGTCGCGGCAGCCGCGCGGCTGCCCATCAAAAGAATGCAAACGATCCCCAGTCCGCCGACTATGTTCATGATCGGGTTCATGCTCCGGTTCATGTGCTGAATCCTCCTGTGCCGCGGGTGGCCGTATGCGCACCGCGGTGACGAGAACCAGCCTAGCGATTCAGGACCGCCCTGCCTTGAGGTACGGATGAGGTTTCGATGAGCTTTCGGTCGGGTGCAGCCAGGAGGCGAGAAAACGGTTCGGAACCGTCAGGCCGCGGGGTCCATCGCGGCGGATCAAGCCCAACTGGAGCAGGCGCTGCACGGCGCCGTCGGAGGTCGAGCCCTCCAGCGAGAGCAAGACGTCGCGCTCGGCGGGCGTGAGCAGCTCGAAGTCGACGGCGAAGAGGTGCTGGACGGCCCGGTCGGCTGCCACCTGAGAAAAGGTTTCCTGAAGATCGCCGATCTCTTGAAAACGCTTGGCGACGATCTGCAGGAGCATCGGATGGTTGCCGCAATGGTCGCGGATCGCCTCCACGTCGTTTGGATGGAAAACCGGTTTCGAGGCTTCCGGCAACCGGCTCTGGCAGAGCAGCGATCGCGCCTCGGCATCGGTCATCACCCCCAGGTACCGAGGCGCTTCGAAACGCTCCGCCAGGCCCTCGACGCCATCATCCCCGGTGCCGAGATCGCACAGCCGAAGGGACGAAGCGAGCACCACCCGCGCCGATTCGAAGCCGGCGACCGCCTGCCACAGCCGAGCGGCGAGGCCGGGAACGGCCCGGCTCAGCGGCATCAGCTCGTCCGCCTCGTCACAGAGCAGGAGGAGCTCGGTACCGCGGCGCCGGAGGACGCGAGCCAGCTTCTCCAGGGCGGCGAAGACGTCGCCGTCTTCGATCTCCTCCAGGGAGATCCCCTGCCGCGCCAGGATCTCCTCGGCGTCGAGCAGCGCATCGGTGAAGGTGAGGCCCAGCTCTTCGACGCCGCCGACGCCCTGCAGATCCCAGAACAGCGGCAGGCTTCGGGCGTCCGAGCCGGCCAGGTGATCCAACTGCTTGAGGAGCGACGTCTTGCCGATCCTGCGCAAGCCGGCGACCCATGGCCAGCGCCGCCCAGCCCCGAGGAGTCCCGCGACCTCGGCCTCCCGGCCGTAGAATTTCGGCCCGCAGACCCATTGGCCGATGACGAAGGGGACCGCCGCCGCGCCGGCGCTCATGGCAGGGGAGGCTCCGGCGTTTTGATCGCGTCGTTGACGTCGGCCAGGGTGATCGTTCGGCGGCCCTCTTCATGGAGACGCTGGACCAGGGCGAGGCACCGCCGCTGGATCTGGAAAGGTTTTCCTCCGGTTACCGCGACGATGCGCTCGGCAGCCCCGGTGGCGAAGCGGAACGTGCCCCGAACGGGTTCCAGCACCAGCCTCTGGGCTTCCTCCGGAGAGATCGCATCGACTTCGATCTCCTCGAAGAAGTTGTACCAGGGACTGCCTTCTTTCTCCCACTCCTTGCGGATGCGCACGCCGGCGACGACGGCGGCGAGGTTTTCGGCGAAACGCTTCATGAAAAGGCTTCGCAGGCTCTGGCTCACCCGCGGGTCGTAATCGTTGAGCTCGTCCACCTCGTCGATCAGCAGCACCAGCTTGACCTGTTTCCGGCTGCGCTCCTTGAGCTGCTTGAGCAGGCCATGGAGCTCGCGGACCAGGTCATGGTGACTGTAACCCCCGGGGCGCCCGAGAGCCGGCTCACGATCTGTCACGCCAACCGGCAGCGTTTCGAAGATCTGGTCGGCAAGGGTGGCGAAAAACCTCTCCTCGGGAGTCCCCTGAAGGTCGACATAGACCGGATGGAAGACGTAGGTGGGATCGTCGAGCGTCTCGAGCCGCCGCTGGACCTGGTGGAGCAGGGAGGTCTTGCCGATCCGCCGTTCGCCATGGAGCAGCAGGCTGTTGTTGTGGACCGTCTGAAGGATCCTCTGGATCAACGGCTCGCGGCCGTAGAAGAGCTGCTCGTCGAAGATCGGCCCACCGGCGATGTAGGGATTGAATTTCCTCTCGCGGCGGTGGCGGTGCTTCCGCCTGCGATGAACGAGCAGGCCTGCCGCGCCGAGCCCCAGCGACGCGCCGGAGGCGGTGAAGAGCCACGGTGAAAGAAACCAGGGCCTGTGATAGAGGACCGCGTACTGGCTCCGCGAGCTCAGGCCGGCGCTGTCGGTGGCCACCACCGTCAATGTCGTGGCTCCGGCGCCCAGGCGGTGGCGGGCGCTGAATTCGGTGATGAAGTACTCTCCCACCGCCTCGCTGGTGCTGGTGCCCTCGATCGGCCGGTCGTCGACGCCGAAGAATGCGATTTTCACCGGCGAGCTGTCGATCGCCACGCCGTTGAGCCGGAAATCGGCGCTCGGCGCGATCTCGGCCAGCTCGCCGTTGACGTCCTGCCTCTGATCGGCGAAGCGGATCGCAGGCGGGATGTTCACGGTTGCGGTCGCCGGCACCCCAGTCTCTCCGAGCACCCGCTGGCTGATCTCCGCATAGGCCTTGCGCACCATCCCGAGCGCCGCGGGGTTTCCCCGATCGAGGGCGAGGACCCGGTTGGCGGCGGAGAGCGCGTCTTCGAAGCGGCCGCCCGCGAAGTGAGCGCCGGCCGCGTGGAGAGTTTCCTGGATCAGGAGTCCCTGCTGGGCTGTCTGCCGGGCCGCGACAAGCCGGTCGCGCAACTGGCTCGCCGCGACGTTGCCGGGCTCGAGGGCGAAAACGGTCTCCAGGCGATCGAGAGCCTCCGCCATCTTCCCGGCCGCCTGGAGCTGCCGCGCCGCCTCCAGCGCCTCCGCAATCCGGCGGCTCCGCTCGTTCCCCCGACGCTCGTTCTCATCAACCGCCAGCGAAGCGACGATCGCCGCCTGAGCACGCTCCAGCAGACGCTCAGCCTCCTCATTCGGTCCCGCGGCGAGGAGAGGGCGCAGCACGCTGGCCGCTTGCTCGGCCTCGCCTCGGGCCAGGTGGTCCTTGGCCTTTTCAAGGCTCCCGCGGAGAGCCTCCGCCTCGCGCCGCCGTTGCTCTTGAGCGACGACCCGCGTTCGCAGGCTCGCCATCAGGTTGACCGATTCGCCGTGCGCCGGATCGGCCGCGAGCCCCGGCGCGAGGGCGTTCATCGCCTCCTGGAGGCGTCCCTGCCCTTCCAGGCGCCGAGCCTCGGCGAGGCTGTTGCCGACGATCTCGTCGGTGCGGCGGCGGGTGTCGGCCGCGGCGAGACCCGTCTGTTGCTGGGCGTCGACGGCCAGTTGCCGGTAGCGCTCGAGCTCGCGGCGGGCCGCCGCCGCGCCTTGCACGACGCCGAGCCGCTCTTCCGTCTCGAAGGCTTCGAGGGCCGCGGACTCCTGGCCCAGATGGTGGTAGGCGATCCCCAGCTTGAGGTAAGGGAAGTAGTCGACGACCTTCATGCCGTAGGAACGCACGCGCGATCCGGAATCACCCTTTCGTTCGAGGGCCTGCCGAAGCTCCGCGACCGCCACGCGCCACTGCTCGGCCGCCAGGGCCCGCTCGGCATTCTCGTAGTGCACGTACCAGCGATCGGCGCGGAGCTCCCCGGCGGCCATGAAGAGCCCGAGAACAAGGGCGGCGGCGGTCCGCGACCTAGCCGGCACTGCTGTGGACGAAGTCCTTCATCAGGTCGAAGACCACGAAGGCCAGCACCGCGTCGTCGCGGGTGGCCCGGTCCATCCCTTCGTTAAGTGTCAGGTCGTAGGGGGACGTGAACCCATGCTGCATGTGTTGGGTGAACCGCGCGACCTCCTGTCCGTCCACTCGGATGACGAATTCGCCCATCACGGGAAAAGGGACCAGAAAATATTTCAGCAGCCCCTTGTCCAGGGCCGTGTCTTCGGAGACTCGCTCGATCTCGACACGGCGCTCCTCGATGTCACCCGAGAACAGGATCCGAGAGTAGTAATCGTACACCAGCGTCCCCCGGCGCCGCGTCTCCGCACCATCGAAGAGCTCGACGACCGGCGCGGAACCTTCGGACCGGATCGGCACGGTGCGCACAGCCTGGCTGGTCGACCTGGCGAGGAGGACCGTCGGCTGTGCCGAGAGAGGGTGCTGGAAGCGATAGCGGACGCGGTGGGACTGCTTCTCATAGAGATCCGCGTCGACGATCAGGTTGATCGGGCTTCCGAAGGCGATCGGTGTCCCCTTGTACTTCATGACGACCGTTCGGGGGCTCTCCAGGTCCCGGAAGAGCACCTTCTTGGAAAAGCCGTTCCGCTCGATCTGGAGGCGCTGCCAGGGGCGGTCTGCAGAAGACGCCGGCGCCCCAGTGGTGGACAGGGCGGGGAACTCTGCCGAGGCGCAGCCGAGGGTCGCTGCCATCAGGAGCAGGACGGCGCCGGTACGTCGGTCGAAGCATCTCGAGATCATCGTGGCCTCCTTGGGTGGAGCACGCTGCCGCGCTGTCACGGCAACGGCCTGTTTTCAGGCAGCCAGTTTGACCTCCGGCGCCGGGAGGCGCTTGAGGAAGGCCCGAGGAAGCTCTGACGTTTTTCCTTGGACGACTCACACGATGACGCCGAACAGCTCGCGGAGAAGGGCGGCGCGCTCCTCTTCGCTCTCCAGGGCCCGCTCGTGCCGCTCGCCGCCGCGGCTGGTGATCAGCCTCATTCCGCTCAAGGTGACGCGTCCTTCCGGCGTGGCAAGGGAACAAAGGGTCCGCTGGGTGAAGTGCGACTCCGGCGAGGTCTGGTGGTAGCGGCACATGCCGGCATAGTCCGCGTACTCGTACGGCTGCGGGGTGAAGCGGTACTGCTTCTGCCAGGGCTCTCCGGCGCCGTCCCGCCGCAGGAGGAGGAGATGGCCGCCGTCCTCGTCGATCCGGAAGGCTCGCGGGCCCTCCGGCTGCTCGCCCCGCTCGTCCAGCCGTAGCGGATCGCGGAAGGAATCTCCGAAGCCGACGTCCGCGAGCCAGCGCTCCTCGAGGGTGACCAGGAGCGCCATGTGATCGAAGTCCGGGCCGAAGGTGCCGTCCGCCCTCGCCACGCCGGCCGAGAGCATGGCGACCTGAAACCCGAGGGCGCGCAGCAAGGCCGCGAACAGCCCGTTGAGCTCGTAGCAGAAGCCGCCGCGCCGCCGCACCACGACCTTGTCGAACAGGGATTCGTCGTCGAGGACGACCGGCTGGCGGGCGTGGATGCTGAGGTTCTCGAAGGGAACGGCCTGGAGGTGGGCGATCTCCAGAGCCCGCAAGGTCTCGGCCGTGAGGGTCAGCGGGCCACGGTAGCGGATCCGGTCGAGGTAGGCTCGAATGTCCATGGCAAGAGTTTAACCGTGCCGGCCCCTCGGGCTCCCGATCCCGCCGTATAGAATGCCCCCGTGCTCCGCCGCCTCCTCCGTGCCACCCTCCTCGCCGCGCTCCTCTTGACGGCCGGCGTCCTCGCCTTCTCGATCTTCGGGCCGCGGCCCTCCAACGATCGCGACTGGACCCCGGACCAGGCGCGCCTGCCCTGGGCGGAGTTCTCGGGGCGGCGGGTGGACGTCCACGACGTCCGCTACGCCCGTTATCGGTCGGCCGCCGACTTCGACGTCGCGTGGGAGGACCGTTCCTACGACCTCGACCGCCTGCGGTCGGCCTGGTTCGTGGTCGAGCCCTTCGAGCGCGATTGGGACGGGCCGGCTCACACCCTGATGAGCTTCGGGTTCGAGGGCGATGACTACCTCTCGATCTCGGCCGAGATCCGCAAGGAAAAAGGTGAGGAGTTCTCGCCCTGGAAGGGGCTGGTGCGCCAGTACGAGATCATGTACGTGGTCGGCGACGAGCGGGACCTGATCCAGCTCCGGACGAATCACCGCCGCGATCCGGTCTATCTCTATCCGGTGCGGGCGCCGCGCGAGCGGATCGAGCAGATGTTCGTGAGCATGCTCCGCCGGGCCAATCGTCTGCGGGAGGAGCCCGAGCACTACAACAGCCTGACGAACACCTGCACGACGAGCATCGTCCGCCACGTCAACGAGCTCGTCCCGGGACGGGTCCCCTGGAGCTACAAGGTCCTGCTGCCCGGCTACTCGGACGAGCTGGCCTATGAGCTGGGCTTGATCGACACCGACCTGCCGTTTCCCGCGGCCAAGAGCCGCTTCCGCATCGACGACGACGCCCTCCGCGCCGCGGGACGCGAGGACTTTTCGCGGCGAATCCGGCAGGGGCTTTAAACATCCTCCGCGGACCATGGTCCGTTTTCCAGGGAATCCGCGCGTTAGTTTCCAGACAACGGCTCAGTAGGCGGTAATTTGAGGCGTTGTCCGTGAACGACGGCTCGTTGTCTGGAGATGCGGCCCCTTTCTTCAGACGAAGCCCGCCGGAGACCAAGGGTCCGTTGTCTGGGGATTCAAGCTTCCCCAGACGACGGCCGGTCGTCCAGGACTTACGGCCTACCTGCCGCCTTGAACTGAAGCTACGTGATGGCCGGCAGCTTCTCTGCCGATCCCCCCTGCCTGGCCTGAATGAGGGATACTGGAGCCATGACCGCTCTATCCCTGCCGCCGCAACTCGACGTGGTGGACATCAGCGCGTGGGAGTCGCTTTCGCCGGAGGACCTCATTCAGGACCCCGCCCGGGTCTATGGTCTGCCTCGCGAACAAGCGGCCGCACGGGCTCTCCGGTACGCCCGCTCCGGTCCGACCGGCTCCTACGACGAGATTGGCTTCCGCATGTTCGCTGCCACGCCGGCCAAGGGCGAGCTTCCCCTGCAAACCATGCCCGGCATGCGTCTCGAACGTGGCAACAAAACCAAGGCCAAGCCGAGTGACCCCGTTGCCGCCGTACTCGACGAGCAGCAGAAGCTCCGCCATCGCCTCATCGATCTCCCTTCGGAATCCGGCCGCTTCAGCTACCGCGTTGAAGGCAAGCTGATCCACCTCATCCCGGTGTCGGGTGATCCCGACGAAGGCCAGGTTTGGACGTTTCCCCTGTCCGCTCCACTGAAGCTGCTTCAGAACAATGCCGTCGAGAGCGATGCACCTCTGCTCCTCACCCAGCGTTACCGAGTCGATGTGCCCGGCTCCTTCTGGCTCCCGGTTACCGCATTGATTCAGTACGGCCGCTTCCGGCGTATGCAGGACGGCCGCGACACCCTTGAGCATGAGACCCAAGCTGGCCATTTCTTCTGCTTTGTCTCGCACCGCTGGCTCACTCCAGTGGAACCCGATCCTGACGGCGTACAGGCCGCTTTCCTCGCTTGGCAGCTGTTTTCACATCTGTGCGAAGCCGTACGCGTCGCACAGTATCGTGGACTGCGACAGCCGCGCACCCGCAGCACGGCGCTCGGCTTTGCCATCGGCATCACTGGCAGCGAGCTCGCAGAAGCCTTGATCGTGAACGTGCTCCGAATGCGGCTCGACGACGCGGCCGTCGAGCCGGCGTGGGACGAAGCGCGATCTGTCGAAAACCTTACTCAGGACTACGGTACCACCGCCGCCGCCTCTGATGCAGGACTCGTCCAGCTCCGGCAACTCCTAGCCGACCGCCCTCTTTTGGCTTCGCTTTTGAGCCGGGTCTATGTCTGGTACGACTATGCCTGCTTGCCGCAGACTCCGCGTACCCCAGAGGACGAGACGCTCTTCCGCCAAGGCATTGAGAACCTCGTTCCCATTCAGGTTCTCGGGCACACCGTCGTCCTGCTCGACGAAGCGGAAGACTACCTGTCGCGCGGCTGGTGCACGCTTGAAGCCCTCGTCGCCGACACGGAGGCGGTGTCCATGCAGCTACTGGTTGGATCGACCCGCCGCTCTGCCCGCGCTGATGTCGCAGAGCACTACTTCAATAACCTGCTCGAGGATCGACCGCACCTGGTCTGGCGCGCGGTGCTCGACACCGAGGTCTTCGGCGTCCAAACCCCCGACCAATGCCTGGCTCGCCTCAACCTCGCGGTCACCGATGAGCGCGATATCCCCTTCATCTATCGCGGGCTCCTGACCCTTCGTGCCCCATCCAAGATCCACGTCGACGCCAGCGAGCTTTTCACCGGCGTCTATCCGCTGCCCGTGGTCGACGGCTACGCCATCGCTCCCCTAGAGAATGGGCGGTTGGTCCGCGACGCCGAGGTCCCGGACGCCAAAACGCTTGATTGGACTCATGCGGTTCGCCTCGCCAGCGGCTGGAGTCCTGACCGCACCGGAACAGGTACCGATCCCTTCCTTGCACTCGCGGTCGACGGCACGAGCCCTGCGCCTCGCTGTCATGGGGCGATTGTCGCCAGCTGCGAAGGTGAAGCGGTCTTGTTGTCGAGGTGGCTCCTTGCTCACTGTGAGCAGCTCGAAACTTCGCTCGGCGTAGTTTTGCAGTCTGTCTCCTGGCTCGCCGCTGACATCGCCCCCGTGGGCCACTTCGTGCACGGAGCCTTGCAGGCCATCATGGTGGACGCTCCGGTCTGGGTGATTGTCGCGACCGGCGCGCGTCTGACGTTCTGCGGTGTCACCGGCGCGCTGATCGAGGCTCGGGTCAACGCAGGGAAGAAAACTTGGCAGTTGGCGATCGATTCGCCGGCTGACAACCTCAGGCCGGTCTCGGGTGCTGGTTCCAAGACCCGCAAGATTGCCCTACCGGACGGGGGCTTCCCACTCCACCCAGGGGGACTGTTCCGTGCTTCGCTGCTCGATCAGCTACTTGAGAGCCCGGATCGCGAGAGGTCGCCGCGATGAGAGAGCCTAAGACTTCGGAAGAGCTGCGAGCAGCACTGTTCACCGCCATCCTCGATGACGACAGCGAGACCTTCTTGCGCTTCTGTACCGGCTACGCGTCCGCCATCATCGAAAACTTTGGCGATTGGACCCGCGTGCCCGAGGAAGCACGGAAGGACCCCGAGGCTGTCCAGGCCTGGGGCCATTGCCTCATGACCCTGGCGAGGATCTTCGCAGACGGTGGCCTTCCCCAGTTGATGGAGCGGCTGACGGGTGGCTCGGACAACCCAATCATCCGCTGGCGCAACGCTTTCAGCCGCGCAGGCCAGCTCAGCCAAGCCGGCGAGTACGACGCCAGCAATGAAGTCCTGCTCCGGATCGCTGCTGACATGGAGGGCGCGCGAGGCCCGGCCGTGGACGACTACCTGCCCAAGGTCTTCGGATTGCTCGGGTCCAACTTCTTTCGCTTGGGAAATCCCCGACAAGCCCTGGAGTACACTCAGCTAGCTCTCGAAGACTGTCAACGGAGTGGGGATGCCGAAGGGGTGCGGGTCTATGCCGAAAACCTGCGAGTCCTCGCGGCCGCCGCTTCAGCCGAGTCCGGAGAGGAGGCGAGTGCCCGCCTTCGCCGCATTCGCGGCGGCATCGCTCGCGCCCAAGATCTGAGCGATGATGCGCGTTTCGACCTCAGCAACTCCGTCCTTGACGAGGTGCTCACCGAAATCGGCTCTGCCGATGAGGCCACTGGAGCCGAATATCGCGGCAAGATTTACGGCCTCCTCGGCCTCAATCACTTCCGGCTCAATGATAGCGCGTGCGCCCGCAGCTACACAGAAAGAGCCTTGGAAGAGTGCGATGCGGCCAGCGATTCCGAGGGCATCCGCGTCTACACGGCCAACCTGAGTTTGCTAGCCCTTAAGGCTTAGCATGTCGATTTTTCGGGCTCGCAGTCGGACACCGTGTCCTTCAACTGATCAGATTGGCAGCCTGCGCGAAGCGAAGAAGATCAAGTGAGGGGTGGATGGGAAGCGAAGACTTGAGCTTGTTCGAGACCGTCGAGACGGTTCTGACGTCGAGCATCGAGAATCTCGCTCGCTTCCGGGAAGAGCCGAAGACTCGTCTGGCGAGGGAGTCGATCGAGCTGTTCGACCTGCTCGGCAAGATGCGACAGAGATCGGACCGGGTGTCCGAGCTGATCCGGAGATGCGAAACGGCCGAAACGACCGAGGGGAAGGTCTACTTTGTCTTCGAGGCCGGGAAGGTCCTTCAGATCCTGGGCGAGCTCTGCGGGCAGCTCCTGTATTGGAGCCTCCGCGAGGAGCGGACGATTCAGCTCTCCAAGCTCCTGGCCCCCGAGATCCGGCAGCGCGTTCACAGGATCATCTACTACGAGTCCATGGACGCGGAAGAGGCGGCCGGCTACCCGGTTCCCTCCGACATCGAGAAATGCCGGGAATCCCTCGAAGCGGTCGCCCATCCCGACCCGCGGCGGCTCCCGAACCCCGAGAGGCTGCGCCAGGCCCGGGAACGGTTTCAAAGCCTGGCGGCGAGCTGTGCCGGGTTCCAGGCGGGCATCCGGGACTTCGCACGGGACGCGCTCACGGTCGACGACTTCTTCTAGATAGGGGTAGATAGGGGCACGAGATGCGAACGCCCGGCAGGTCTCCCCGCCGGGCGTTCCAGTCTCGATCTTCCGGCAAGCCTACTGGCTAGCTGCCGAGACCAGGCTGCTGTAAGGGCCCTCTTCACCCAGGCTGTCCACGCCGGCCACGGCGTAGAAGGAGGTCCTGGCGGTGCTGAGGGGCGTGGTGGTGTCGCGGAAGCTGCGGGTGGCCGTCGGCGAGTAGCCGGAGACCGCCAGCGAGCCGACCTTGGTGTAGACGCCCCCGGAGACGCGGTAGACGTTGTAGCTGGTGAGGTCGGCCGCTTCGGGGCTGTCCCGCCAGGAGATCTGGACCCTTTGGCTCACGATCTCCGACTGCAAGGACTGGCTTGGTGACGGCGGCCCGAAGGTCATCTTGGCGAAGGCGATGTTCTCCTTCTGCGGCTCGGTCTGGAAGGCGGGGAAGAAGTGCCGCGAGTCGGTCCAGGCCACGTAAGCCTCGCCGTTGCGGGCGTCGAGGCCGATGTAATCGCCGAACTGATTGATGTTGTGGGCCGCGTTGGCCACCGACTCGTTGGAGTACGAGATCGTGCTGTTGTTGAACTCGCTGCTCGGCTTGGTGACCTGGACGTTCTTCCTGAAGCTCTGCCCGCAGGTGATCGAGCGGGAGGTGAAGACGTCCACCGAGGCGTTGCCGGGATCGTTGCGGGCGTCCAGCCAGGCCACCACCGGATGCCCCTTGACCTGGTCGACGGTGAGAGTGGGGTAGAACTGGACCCTGCCGCCGGCGCCGTCGTCGTTGACGCGCACCGCCGAGCCCCAGGTGGAGCCGCCGTTGGTCGAGCGCCGTACGAAGACGTCCATGGTGTCGACCGAGGCGTTGGCGGCGTGGTCGCCGTAGGTGACGTAGACCGTGCCGTTGCAGAGGCCGCCGGAGTTGTCGACATCGATCGAGCCGAGGCCGATGATGCAGCGGCCGTCCTGAGCGGCGGGGCAGGAGTTGGCGCTGAAGCCGGCGAAGTTGGTGGCCGCCACCAGCTTGGGCGCCGACCAGGTGGCGCCGCCGTCGGTGGAGCGGGTGTAGTACAGCCACTCGTCGAAGCATTCGACGTCGTTGCAGCTCTCGGTCTCGATCACCACGTGGACGGTGCCGTTCTTCTGCACCGCGATGTCGCACGAGATGTCGACGCCGCCGTTGGGCGGAGTCGGCAGGTCCTTCTCCGTCCAGGTCAGGCCGTTGTCGCTGGAGTAGGCGATCTTCTCGTCGTTGTTGCGGCCCCAGCAAGAGTAGAGGCGGCCGGAGTAAGGGCTGCCCTGGTGGGTGTCGATGGCGAGGAAGTTCTTGTCCTCGACGTCCAGGGTGGGCCAGGAGTTCTTGATCGTGCCCCGCGCGCTCCAGGTGGCGCCGCCGTCGGTGGAGCGGGCGATCACCATGGCGAACTGGAGGTCGCCGTTGAAGCAGATCGCCATGTAGTTGAAGAAGACCTCGTTGTTCCTGTTCCACGCGAGGGCGGGATCGCTGCCGTTGACGATGCCCCCGAGGGCATCGCAGTCGAGGCCGTACTGGATGGGGCTGGGAGCGCAGGTCAGGCCCCAGGTGGCGCCGCCGTCGCTCGAATAGTAGATCGCCTGCACGGTGCGCGGGCCGCACGCGCCTGCCACCTTGGCGGTGTTGGCGGCGGCGACCATCTGGTTGGGGTTGTTGGGGTTGACCACGACCTGCACCTCGCTCTGGAACTCCTGGGGGGGCACGGGGAAGGTGTGGGCAAGGTTGAGGTTGGTGCCGATCACGGCGCTCTTGGTGGTGTCGTCGGCGAGGAGCTTCTCCTCGGCGATGCCCTCGGCGCCACGGCGGGGGCCGGCACCGTAGAAGCGCCGGGCCTCCGCGGGATGGAGCTGCTTCCAGCGCTCGTGGTAGGCCTCGATGACTTCCGGGACGGGCATGTCGATCCGCCGGGTCCACCGGTCGAGGTTGAAGATCTCCAGCGGCGAGACCGGCAGGTAGGAAAGGTATGATTCCACCACCGCGCGGTCGAGCACGTGCCCCTTGAGCCGGCCTTTCATGGCCTGGTATACGGGATCCTTCTGGAGCCGCTTGAAGGTCGTCTGGACCTCCTTTCTGAGCTCGGGCTTCAGGCGAGGCCCCTTGGCTGCCACTGCCATGGGGACCAGGATCAGGACCGACAGGGCGAGGCTTACGATCGTGTTTTTTCTCATTGGATGCTCACCGCCACCAGGTTGGTGTAAGGGCCTTCCTCGCCCTGCTTATCGACCGCCGCGACGGCGAAGGTCTTGCCGCTGAGGGCGGCTCCGTCGGTGAAGGTGCGGGTGATCGTGTTGCCCGGTGGCAGGGCGGATGCGGGCACGTTGCCCAGGAGGGTATAGACGCCGTTCGCCACGCGGTAGACGTTGAAGCTCGCGAGGTCGGCCGGCGGGGTGTAGCTCCAGGAAACGGTGAGCTTCTGGTTGGCCAGGACCGCCGTCAGGCTCTGCGGCGCCGGCGGGCCGAAGGTCACCACGGCGAAGCCGATGTTCTCCTTCTGCGGGTCGGTCTGGAAGTCGGGGAAGAAGTGGCGGGTGTCGGTCCAGGCGACGTAGGCCTTGCCGTTGCGGGCGTCGACGCCCATGTAGTCGCCCAACTGGTTGCCGTTGCGGGCCGGGTTGGCGTCCGACTCGTTCGACGACGAGATCGTGCTGTTGTTGAACTGGGGGCTCGGCTGGGTGACCTTGACGTTCTTCTTGAACTTCGCGCCGCAATTCGTGGAGCGGGCGGTGAAGACGTCCACCGCCACGTTGTTCGGATCGAGGCGGGCGTCGACCCAGGCCAGCACCGGCTGACCCTTGACCTGGTCCACCGACAGGAAGGGGTTGAACTGGATGCGGCCGCCGGGGCCGTCGTCGTTCACCCGCTCCGCGGCGCTCCAGGTGTTGCCCTGGTTGGTCGAGCGCTTGACCAGGATGTCCATGCTGTTGGCGTCGGTGCCGTTGGGGAAGTCCGAGTAGCCGACGTAGACCGTGCCGTCGCACGAGGTGCCCGAGTTGTCGACGTCGAGGGCGCCCAGGGCGCCGAGGCAGCGGAAGTTCTGCGCGTCGGGGCAGGAGTTGGAGCTGTAGGAGACGAAGTTGGTCTGCGCCACCAGCTTGGGGCTGGACCAGGTCTGGCCGCCGTTCGTGGAGCGGAAGTGGTAGAGCCACTCGCCCTCGCAGTCGAAATCGCCGCAGGTGATGGTTTCGAGCACCATGTGGACGGTGCCGTTCTTCTGCACCGCCATGTCGCAGTTGATGTCGATGCCGCCCTGGGGCGGAGCCGGCAGGTCGCGCTCGGTCCAGGTGGCGCCGTTGTCGGTCGAGAAGGCCATCACCTGGTCGTTGTTGTGGTTCCAGCAGGAGTAGAGCCGGCCGAACCAGGGGCTGCCCGGGTGGTTGTCGATGGCGAGGAACTCCTTGTCCTCGACGTCGCCGGTATCCCAGGAGTTCTTGACGATCCCCCGCGGGCTCCAGGTCGCGCCGCCGTCGAGCGAGCGGGCGACCACCATGGCGAAGCCGATGGTGTCGCTGAAGCAGATCATCATGTGGTTGAGATAGATCTCGCCGTTGTTCCCCCACACCACGGCGGGGTCGCTGCCGGCGAGCAGGCCGCCCCGGGCGGCGCAGTCGAGGCCATAGGCGGTGTCAGGCGGCGCGCAGGTATGGACCCAGGAGGCGCCGCCGTTGCTCGAGTGGAAGATCGACTGGACCGTGCGGGGGCCGCAGGGCCCCGGTTCCGCGGCCCGCGTGTTCGAGGCGGCGACCACCTGGCTGGGGTTGCTCGGGTTGACGACGATCTGGACCTCGCTCTGGAAGCCGAGCGGCGGATAGGGGTCGTTGACGGCCAGGTTCTGGTTGGTCGTCACCCCGGTCTTCCGCGCCGGCCGGCTCTGGCGGATGCCGAGCTCCTCGACGGTGAGGATGCCCTTCTCACGCCGGGCCTCCCCGGGGCCGTAGTAGCGCTCGGCGGCCTGAGGGTGGAGCTCCTTCCAGCGCTCGTTGTAGGTCTCGATGAAGTCGGGCATGGAGACGTCGATGAAGCGGGTGCGCAGCTCGAGCCTGAACATTTCGAGCGGGGGGATGGGCAGGGCCTTAAGGTACGAGTCGACCACGGGCGGGTTGAGCATGTTGCCCTTGAGCCGCTTCCTGGCAGCCTGGAGCTCGACGTCGGTCTGCAGCCTCTTGTAGAGGCCCAGGACCTCCTTCTTGTACTCCCGCTTGATGGACAGCTCCCCCTCGGCGACGGCGATCGCGGGGAGCGAGGCCAGAGCCAGCAGGGCGATACCCAGGGCACGGGCGACGCGGTTTTTTCTCAAGATGCACCTCCTGACACAAGTAACGAAGGTTTCAAGAACACCCCCCGCCGAGACGGATCGGCGGGGCAGGGAAGGCGGTGCGCCCGGTGCCGTCAACCTTCCAGCTCCTCGATCAGCGCGCCGAGCTCGGCGGGGATCTCGCGGGCCAGCAGGGGCCGGTCCACCAGGACGGCCAGCGCCTCCGGGATCGGCACATCGATCCCCAGGCGCTCGTAGACGGGGAGGAACTTGGCGGCGTGGGCGGTGCCCAGGAAGAGGCCGGTCTCGCCCGGGGCGAGGCGCTCGGCGAGGACGCCGTAGGCCACGGCGGCGTGGGGATCCGTGAGGTAGCCCGAGGTATGGAGCTCGCGCAGCGTCTCCTCGGTCTCCTCGTCGCTCCGCCAGCCCCAGCGCAGGGTTCGGCGGAGAGCGTCGAGGTCGCCGCCGAAGAGGTGCTCGATGCGCTCCCAGTTGTTGGGCGCTCCCACGTCCATGGCGTTGGAGAGGGTTGCAACGGAGGGCCGGGGACGGTAGTCGCCGGTGTCCAGGTAGTCGGGCACGGTGGCGTTGGCGTTGGTGGCGGCGATGAAGGCCGCCACCGGCAGGCCCATGGCCCGGGCCAGCAGGCCAGCGGAGAGGTTGCCGAAGTTGCCGCTCGGCACGGCGATCACGGGCGGCCCGGGGATTCCCAGGCGGCGCAGGGCCGCCACGGCCTCGGCGTAGTAGAGGGTCTGGGGGAGGAGCCGGGCGACGTTGATCGAGTTGGCGGAGGTCAGGCCATGGCAGGCCGAGAGGTCCGAGTCCGCGAAGGCGGCCTTCACCAGGGCCTGGCAGTCGTCGAAGCTGCCCGCGACCGACAGGGCCGTGACGTTCTCGCCCAGGGTGGCGAACTGCCGCTCCTGGAGGGCCGAGACGCGGCCCCGCGGATAGAGGACGACGGCGCGCACGCCCTGACGCTTCCAGAAGGCGTGGGCCACGGCGGCCCCGGTGTCGCCGCTGGTGGCGGTGAGGATGGTGACCGGCCGCTCCGGCTCCCGCACGAGGTCGAGCACGGCGGCGAAGAAGCGGGCGCCGAAGTCCTTGAACGCCAGGGTGGGCCCGTGGAACAGCTCGAGAGCAAAAACGGCGGGGCGAACGGCCACCAGGGGCACCGGGAAGTCCAGGGCCTCGCGCACGGCCCGCTCCAGGGGCTCGCGGCCGAGCTCGTCGCCCAGCAGGCGGTCCATCACCACGGCGCAACGGTCGCTCCAGTCCATCTCCAGAAGGGCCGGCCAGTCGTCGAAGGCGGGTAGGGCCGCCGGCATCCACAGGCCGCCCCCGGGAGCGATGCCGGCCAGGACGGCCTCGCGGAAGGTGGCGGTAGTGCCCGGATCCCGGGTGCTAATCAGCTTCATGAATTGATTCTCATAGCACCCGCGCGCCTTGATGGTCGATGCCGCACAGGCGCAGCTCGGAGGTGAGGCCGGCGTCGGCCAGGGCGCCCTGGAGGATGTCCGCCACTTCCTGGCCGTGCTTGGCCGACTGGGCGACGGCGAACATGGCGGGCCCGGAGCCCGAGAGGGTGCAGCCGAGGGCGCCGTCGGCCAGGGCGGCGGCCTGGGCGGCGCGGAAGCCGGGCACCAGGGCGGCGCGGTGGGGCTCGGCCAGGAGGTCGCGCAGGCAGCGGCGGAGCAGGCCGCGGTCGCCGGCCTCGAGGGCGTGGACGAACGCCGCCAGGTTCTGGGCGAAAGCCACGGTCTCGGCCAGGGTGAAGGTCTTGGGCAGGGCCTGGCGGCTGCGCTCGGTGGGCAGCTCGAAGGCCGGGGAGGCCAGCACCAGCACGAGGTCGTCGAACCAGGGGAGCGGCCGGGCTTCGACGGTGCCGCCGGGGCCGGGCACCAGGAGCTGCACGCCGCCGGTGAGGGCGGGCACGACGTTGTCGAGGTGCGAGGCGCCGGAGAACAGCCCCTCGGCCTGGCCGGCCACGGCGTACAGCTCGTTGCGGGAGAGCGGCTCGCCGAGCAGCGCCTGGCAGGCAGCCAGGGTGGCGGCCACCGAGGCGGCGCTCGAGCCCAGCCCGCTGGAGCGGGGGAGCCCCTTCTCCAGATGGAAGGCGATGCCGGGGCACTCGACGCCCTTCTCCCGCAGGGCCTCGCGGAACAGGGCATAGGTGCGCAGCACCAGGTTGTCCCAAGGCGCGACGGGCAGGCCGGAGGCGTGGGAGCCGGAGACGGTGAGCGAGGGCACGGTGGCGATCTCGGCCTCGACGACGTCGCCCCACAGGGAGCCGTCGAGCGGCGCGATCGCCGCGCCCATGAGGTCGAAGCCGGCGGCGAAGTTACCGATGCTGGCGGGAGCGAAAGCTCGTAGTTTCATCGATCTCCGGTTTTGTCATGGATCTCCAGCCGAATCAGGCGCCGATCTTCAGCAGGTCCGCCAGGGCCCCGGCGGCCGTCACCTCGCCGCCGGCGCCGTAGCCGCGCACCACCAGGGGTGTGGGCTGGTAGTGCTCGGTCAGGAAGGAGAAGGCGTTCTCGCCGCCGCGCACGGCGTAGAGCGGGTGCTCCTTGCCCACGGCCTCCAGCCCCACGCGGCAGCGGAAGCTGCCGTTCACGGCCTCGATGATGGCGGCGTGGCGCAGCGTCTTGCCCTCGGCGATGAGCTGGGCGCGGCGGCTCTGGAAGTGGGAGTCGAGCCGGGGCAGCCCGGCGAGGAACTCGTCGATCGAGCCCGAGGCGTCGAAGTCCGCCGGCAGCACGCCCTCGACCTCGACATCCGAGAGCTCGATGGCAGCGCCCAGCTCGCGGGCCAGGATGAGGAGCTTGCGCGCCACGTCGAGCCCCGAGAGGTCGTCCCGAGGGTCGGGCTCGGTGAAGCCGCGGTCGCGGGCGGTGCGCACGGCCTGGGAGAAGGGCACCCCGTCCTCGATCGAGCCGAGCAGGAACGACAGCGAGCCCGAGAGGGTCGCCTCCAGCCGCAGCACCCGGTCGCCGCCCTTGAGCAGGCTCTGGATCGTGCCGATGACGGGCAGCCCCGCGCCGACGTTGGTCTCGTAGAAGAAGCAGCGGCGCAGCAGCTCGCTGGTCTCGTGCAGGTGCAGGTAGTCCTGGAACGGGGCGCTGTTGGCCTTCTTGTTCACCGTCACCACGTGCAGGCCGGCCTCGAACAGGCGGCCGTAGGAGGCCGCCACCGTGCCGTCGGAGGTGCAGTCGATGAACACGGGGTTGACCAGCCGGGCGCGGCCGACGTGCTCGAGCAGGGTGTCCAGGCAGGAGGGGAGGGTGGCGGCGTCGAGCGAGGAGCCCCAGCCGGCCAGGTCGAGCCCGTCGGCGTCGAAGGCGCAGCGCTTGGAGTTGGCAATGCCGCAGAGCTTGAGGTCCACCCGGCGGCTGTCGCGGGCCTGGTGCTCGCCGATCTTGCGCAGCAGCTTGGAGCCGACGTTGCCGACGCCCCAGACGATGATCTGCAGCTCGGGCCGGCGCTCGAAGAGCTGGGCGTGGATGTGGCGCACGGCCCGCGGGGCGTCCGCCGCGGCCACCACGGCCGAGATGTTGCGCTCGGTGGACCCCTGGGCGAGGGCGATGATGTTGACGCCGATGGCCGCGAGGGCGCCGGCGAAGGTGCCGACCACGCCCAGGCGGTCGCGCATGCCGTCGCCCACCAGGGAGACCACGGAGCAGCCGTGGCGGATGTTGATGGCATCCAGCAGGCGGGTCGAGATCTCGGCGGCGAAGGCGCCGCGCAGGGCGGCGACGGCGTGCGGGCCGTCGTCCTCCGAGACGGCGAAGGAGATCGCGCACTCGCTGGAGCAGAGGGTGATCAGGATCACCGAGATGTTGGCCGACGCCATGGTCTGGAAGACGCGCGCGGCGACGCCGGGCACGCCGGCCATGCCGGAGCCGATGACGTCCACCAGGGCCACGCCGGGCAGGAAGGTGAGGCCGCGGGCGCCGTTCTCGGCGGGCGCGGCGCCCTTGTGCACCAGGCTGCCGGGGTGGTCCGGCGCGAAGCTGTTGCGCACCCGCACCGGGATCCTCTTCTCGCGCGCCGGCTGGATGGTCTTGGGATGCAGCACCTTGGCGCCAAAGTAGGAGAGCTCCATGGCCTCCTCGTAGCTCACCTCGGGGAGCACGGCGGCCCGGGGGACGAGCCGGGGATCGGCGCTGTAGACGCCGTCGACGTCGGTCCAGATCTCCAGCAGGTCGGCATCCACGGCCCAGGCGGCGATGGCGCCGGAGTAGTCGGAGCCGCCGCGGCCCAGGAGGTTGACGCGGCCATTGGCGTCGCCGCCGAAGAAGCCCGGCAGCACGGCGACGGCCGGCGGGTCCTGCCGGAGGGGCGCGAAGGCCTCGCGGGTGGCCGGCCAGTCGACCGCCGCGGCGAGAGGCGAGCCGGTGGTGCGCACCAGCTCCCTGGGATCGAGGAGGCGGGCGTCGAGCCCCCGCGCCTGCAGGAGGCGGTGGACCAGGGCGCAGGAGGCCCGCTCGCCCAGGGAAGAGAGGACGGCCAGGGCGCCGGGCGGCTGCTCGAGCAGCAGGGCGAAGCCGGAGAGCAGCTTCTGCATCTCAGCCTCGAGGACGGCGAGATCGGCTTCGGCTTCGGCGGCGCGGGCGGCGCCCAGCTCGTCCCGCAGGTCGGCGAGGATGTCGGAATGGACGGCGTGGAAGTGGGCCAGGGCCTGATCCGCCGGGCCGCCCGCCGCCGCTTCCGCCGAAGCCCGCACGAGCGTGTCGGTCATGCCGCCGACCGCGGAGACCACGACCACCAGCGGGCTGTCCGCCGCCTGCCGGGCCACGATCTCCACCACCCCGCGCATCCTCTCCGCGTTCCCCACGGAGGTGCCGCCGAACTTGATCACGCGCATTGCTGAATCCTCCAACCAAAGAAGTCCCGCAAACCTACCAGTGCAGGGTTTCGGCTTTCGCGGGACTTTTGAAGGAAATTTGGGCGGGGCTCAAGAAAACCAAGGTCGACAAGGGCAGCAAGGACTGCAAAGACAACAAGGAAAGGTGAATCCCGTCTTTTTTTGTCCTTGCAGTCCCTGCAGTCTTTGCAGTCCTTGGTTTGCCTTTGGCTACCGGCCCGCTTCGTGGCCGAGGATCCGCCGCTTGCGCTCGGCGCCCCAGCGGTAGCCTCCGGGCTCGCCGTCGCCGCGGACCACCCGGTGGCAGGGCACGACCAGCGCCACCTGGTTGCTGGCGCAGGCCTGGGCCACGGCGCGCGCCGCCTGGGGCCGGCCGAGGGCTGCGGCGACCTCGCCGTAGGAGCGCGTCTCGCCGTAGGGGATGTCCTGCAGCGCCCGCCAGACCCGCCACTGGAACGCCGTGGCCTGGAGGTCGAGGGGGAGCTCGCGTGCCGCGGAGCGGCCGTCGAGGACGGGGAGGAGGGTCTCGAGCGGCTCCTTGAGCGCCGCGTCGTCACGCTCGATCGCGGCGTTCGGATACTCCCGCCGCAGCCCGGCTTCCAGGGCGTCGTCGTCGTCGCCCAGGGTGACGGCGCAGATCCCGCGGCTGGTGGCGCCGATCAGCAGGCGTCCGAAGGCGGAATCGGCGAGGGTGAAGCGGATGCTCATCCCGCGGCCGCCCCGGCGATAGGCGCCGGGCGTCATGCCCAGGTTCTCGCCCGACTTCTCGTACAGCCGGGAGCTCGAGCCGTAGCCGGCGCCGTAGGTGGCGCCGGCGACCGACTCGCCGCCCCGCACCTCGTCCTTGAAGCGGTCGGCGCGCAGGCGCGCGGCGTACTGCTTGGGGGAGAGGCCGAGGGCGGCCTTGAAGGTCCGGTGCAGGTGCCAGGGGCTCATCCCCACCTCGCGGGCGAGGTCGTCGAGGGTGGGGGAGTCGTCGGGATGGGCCTCCAGGTAATCGCAGGCGCGGCGCACGGCTTCCGCCGGCCGCCCGGTCTCGCCCGGCCCCGGCCGGCAGCGCCGGCACGCCCGGTAGCCCGCCCCCTCCGCCTCCGCGGGAGCGGCGAAGAAGCGCACGTTGCTCCGCCGCGGCCGGCGCGAGGGGCAGGTGGGCCGGCAGTAGATGCCCGTGGAGGCGACCGCGTACACGAACCGGCCGTCGAAGCCGACGTCGCGCTCGAGGACGGCCCTCCAGGCGCTGTCCGGGTCGAGAGGGGTTTCAGTCGGCTGGGTCATGGCGATGCTCATGATCGTTCCTCCTTTCGTCAGAGGCAAGATAGCCCCGGGGAGGAGGAGGGCTCCATCCGATTCTTGCGGTCGAAGTGAGTTTATTCCGGCATGCGCCGGCCCACGGCTTCCGCGCCGTAGAGGACGAGCGCGCAGCCGACGGGGAAGAGCACCTCGTTGATCCCCTTGGCGGCCAGATCGACCGGGGACATGGGGGAGATGGCGGCGCGGGCGAGCAGCGTCAGGATGGCGGCGCCGAAGGTCATGCCGATGGCGGCCCCGGTGCCGAGGTGAGCGCCGAGGCTGCCCCCTCCCGGCCGTTTGGAGACGGCGCCCAGGGCGGCGCCGAGGACGCCGTACTCGACCGCCTTCAGGGCCGCCAGCACGAAGGGCGACAGGCCCCCCACGCTGCCGGCGACGCCCAGCGCCTGGTTGACCCCCTTGTGGAGGGTGCGGGCGACGTTGAAGGCCAAGGGAGCGGAGATCAGCCCCAGCAGCCCCATCGTGCCGGACCTCCCGAGCATCCCGGGCCGCGCTTTGCCCGCCGTGGAGCCGAAGGCGAGCCCCACGCAGACGATGAAGGACCAGGAGACCTTCTGCACCAGGTCCGAGACGAACGGCTTCGGCGAGGTCCCGCCCGTGCCGGAATAGGCGGCGAGCAGCAGCAGCAGGATCTCGAGGACGAGCCCCAAGCCGATCGACAGCCAGGCGACCCGCAGGATGGTGCGCCAGAGATCGCCGCTGGCGGTGTGCGGCAGGGAAACCGGGCTCGCGTCCGTCGTCATGGGAAGGGCTCCTTTGGTTGCGGGGGACTCTATCTGAGCCGCAGCGCGGCGAGATCCCGCGAGCGCGAAAGGAGTAGCACTACGCTGGGCCAGACAGGCCAAGCTCTTGCATCCTTCTAGCCTTGAATGCCGCGGCCTGCTATCATTGTCGCAGTGCGGCATAGCCGGGAGCCCGGCGGGCCCACCCAAAGTCAAAGCAAAGGGGAGAAACAATGTCCAAGGAGCTGGAGCAGATCAGCGAGCTGGAATCGCGGAAGGTGGCCGAGGCCTCCCGCGAGACCGAGTGGAAGCAGCCGAGCTTTCTGCGGGAGATGTTCCTCGGCAACTTCCGGCTGGACCTGATTCATCCGTACCCGCAGCCGGAGCAGGAGCGTTCCGAGTTTGCCGCTTTCTACAACGCCATCAAGGAATTCCTTCGTGACCAGGTGGATCCGGTCGAGATCGACGCCACGGGCGAGTACCCGGAGCACGTGGTGGACGGCCTGCGCAAGCTGGGCGCCTTCGGCATGAAGATCCCTACCAAATACGGCGGGCTGGGCTTCACCAACGTCGAATACCAGAAGGTGATGCAGCTCCTGGGCTCGATCGACGGCAACCTCTCGGCGCTGCTGTCGGCCCACCAGTCGATCGGCGTGCCGCAGCCGTTGAAGCTGTTCGGCTCGGACGTCCTGAAGAAGAAGTACCTGCCGCGCTGCGCCGCCGGCGACATCTCGGCCTTCGCGCTCACCGAGCCGCAGGTCGGCTCCGATCCGGCCCGCCTGATGACGACCTGCGAGAAGACCCCGGACGGCGACGCCTACATCCTCAACGGCGAGAAGCTCTGGTGCACCAACGGCACCCTCGCCAAGCTGCTGGTGGTGATGGCGCGCGACCCCAAATCGAAGAAGATCAGCGCCTTCGTGGTCGAGACGGCCTGGGCCGGCGTCAAGGTGGAGCACCGCTGCCACTTCATGGGCCTGCGGGCGCTGGCCAACGCCGTCATCAGCTTCAAGAACGTCCGGGTGCCGGTCGAGAACCTGATCGGAGCGGAAGGCAAGGGCCTGAAGATCGCCCTCACGACCTTGAACGACGGCCGCCTGTCGATCCCCAACGGCTCGGTGGGCACCTCCAAGCTGTGCCTCGAGATCAACCGCAAGTGGGCCGCCTCGCGGGTGCAGTGGGGCAAGCCGGTCGGCAAGCACGAGGCGATCGCCCACCTGATCGCCGACATGGCCGCCACGACCTTCGCCATGGAGTCGATCGTCGCCCTGGCGACCGAGATGTCCGACAAGGGCGAGTACGACATCCGCCTGGAGGCCGCGGCGTGCAAGGAGTGGGCGTCGGACCGCACCTGGGAGATCGTGGACGACACCATGCAGATCCGCGGCGGCCGGGGCTATGAGACCGAGGTGTCGCTCAAGGCCCGCGGCGAGGAGCCGATCGGCGTCGAGCGGATGATGCGCGACTACCGCATCAACAAGATCTTCGAGGGCTCGTCCGAGATCATGCACCTGTTCATGGCCCGCGAGGCCGTGGACAAGCACCTCCAGGTGGCCGGCGCCATGATCGATCCCGAGAAGAGCGTCGCGGAGAAGCTCGCCGAGCTGCCGAAGATGGGCGCCTTCTACGCCTCCTGGTACCCCACCCGCTGGCTGGGCTGGGGCCAGTGGCCGCGCTTCCAGGAGTTCGGGGATCTGGCGACGCACCTGCGGTTCTGCGAGCGGAACACCCGCCGGCTGTCGCGTCAGATCTTCCACGGCATGCTGATCCATCAGGGCAAGCTGCAGCACAAGCAGGGCTTCCTGTTCCGCCTGGTGGACATCGCCAACGAGCTGTTCGCCATGGCGGCTTCGGTCTCCCGCGCTCAGGGCATGGCCGAGGCCGGCCATCCCGAGGCGGCCAACGCCGCCGAGCTGGCGGACCTCTTCTGCCGCAACTCGCGCCGGCTCGTGGTCAAGCTGTTCCACGACCTGTGGGCCAACGACGACGTCCGCAAGTACAAGGTGGCGCTCAAGGTGCTCGACGGCAAGCACGCCTGGGTGGAGGAGGGCATCCTCAGCCTCACGGACCGCGGCGTGACCGCCCAGGACCTGAAGCCCGAGGCGGTCGGCGGCGGCCAGGCCGATCCCGTGCCCGTGCCGAAGGTCCGGCCCGTCGGCACGCACTGAGCGGCCCGCAAGCGGGATCAGGTGGGGTAGGATCGGCGCCGTGCGCGCCATCCTCCCCACCGACAGCACCGACCGGAGTGTCCGCGACTTTCCCATCCCACAGGTAGGCGACCTCCCCGATCCGGTTGCCGGGCCGGGCGAGGTCCTCGTCGCCGTCGAGGCCGCGGGCCTCAACCATGCCGACCTTCACCAGCTTCGGGGACAGTATCCGCCGCCGGCCGGCGAGAGCCTCGTGCCGGGCCTCGAGTGCGCCGGCGTCGTGCTGGAGTCGGAGAAGGGGAGCCCCTGGCAGTCCGGCACGCGGGTCATGGCCCTGGTGGGCGGCGGCGCCCACGCCACACGGGCCGCCATCCCCACGGGGCAGCTCATGCCCGTTCCCGACAACCTCTCCCTGATCGAGGGCGCCGCCATCCCCGAGGCCGGTCTCACTTCCTGGGTCAACCTGGTGGTGGAGGGCGGCCTCGCAGCCGGCGAGACGGTGCTGGTGACCGGCGCCACGGGCGGCATGGGGAGCTTCGCCGTACAGCTCGCCCGCGAGCTGGGTGCGCGGGTGCTGGCCGCCGGCCGCAGCCGCGAGCGGCTGGAGCTGCTGCGCGGCCTGGGGATCGAGGAGGTCTGCCTGGAGGGCGCCAACCTCGCCAGTCAGGTGCGGGAGGCGACCGGCGGCCGGGGTGTCGACCTCGTCCTCGACTTCACCGGCGGCCCCGACTTCGCCAGCCATCTGGGCGCGCTGGCTCACCGTGGCCGGCTGGTGCTGGTGGGGCTGGTGAGCGGCGGCAGGACGGAGCTGGAGCTGGGGCCGATCATGAGCCGGCGCTTGCGGATCATCGGCTCGGTCCTGCGCGCCCGCCCGCGGGAGGAGAAGGCCCGCCTCACCGCCGACTTCGCCGCCTTTGCCCTGCCGCGCCTGCGCGACGGCCGCCTCCACCCGGTGGTGGACCGCGTCGTCCCTCTGGAGCGGGCCGCCGAGGCCTACAAGACGCTCGAGCGGGGCGGCGTGTTCGGCAAGGTTATCTTGTCGATGGTTTAAGCGCTCCCACCTGGACCTTGCCGGTCAGGTAGGAGGTGGCGGCGGCGAGCTCGTCGCGCACGGCGACCGCCACCCGCTGGCTGCCGGCCGGCATCTTGAGGGTCAGGTTGTAGAGGTAGTACTGGCCCATGGCGTTCAGCACCTGCTTGCTGGGGATCTGGATCGGCACCGCCACCTGCTTGGGCGCCGAGGTGCCGCCCTGGTCGTCGCCGGTGACCACCAGCAGGCGGAGCTTCCCCTGATACGCCCCCTGCTGGTTGACGATGGTCAGCCGGAAGAGGGGGATCCTGAGGTGGACGGGCACGGACCACGCGCCGTCTTCCGACCGGACCGGATCGCCGATCTCCATGGCGACGTCCAGCGGGTTGTCCTCGATGCCGTGGAAGAGCGCCGCGAGCGTGCGGTCCACGGTCCTCTCGGCCACCGGCTTGTCGCGGTAGCTGCCGCGGTGGCGCACCCTGAGCCCCGCCTTCCTGACCTTGACCTCGACCCGGTGCTGCCGGCCGTCCCCCGCGTGAGCGGGCGTGTAGCCCAGGGAGTAGTAGACGGAGAAGTCCTCGCGCATCCGGCCGAGGTCGGGCAGGAAGTCGTTGGCGTTGAGGATCGCCTTGCCGCCGGTGTCGGCGGCCATGACGGAGAGCGAATTCTGCAGGTTGGTGGTCTGCACCTGCTGGACGGTCATGAGCTGGAGGGCGCGCTCGCCGGGATCGATGTCCGCCTCGGCCGAAGCGAATCCCCGCAGCCCGCTCGCCTGGAGGGTGTAGAAGGTCACCCGGTTGGCGTTGGCGTGCGCCGTCAGGTCGGCGAACCGGCTGGCGATGCTGTACTTCTGGGCGTCGAGGAGCGCCTGGGACGCCGGGTACCCGCTGCCTCCGCCGCCACCGGGGGCCGCCTTGGCCGAGGGAGCCACGAACCCGGAGGAGGCCGCGCCGCCGCCGCAGAGCTCGTAGACCACCTGGAAGAGCTCCTCGCCCGGGGTGACGGGAAGGCCGTCGCTGATGTAGAGCACGGCCTTGCGGCCGGGGATGCCGGCCAGCGAGTTGACCAGGAACTTGAGGGCGCCGACCGTCCGCAGCACTTGGTCGCGGGTCTGCTGGGCGTAGCTCTCGATGGGCGTCACCATGTCGTAGCTGCAGGGATCGAGCTCGTGGATCGAGTACATGGTGCGCAGGGCCGACCGCCGGTCCTGGTCCCTCTGAATGCCGGTGCTCAGGAGCTTCTCGATCCCCTGAAGCGCCGCGTCGAGGGCTGCCGGGTCGCCGGTGAAGGGCTGGCGCACCTTGAGGCCCAGGTCGTAGGTCGCCAGCATCACCCGGTCCAGGGGGCGGACGTTGCGGGAGAGGAACTGGCGGATCTGCTCGAGCGCCCTCTTGCGATTCTCCGGCCGGAGGTGGAGGTCGTCGACCAGCACCACCAGGTTGAGCCAGTCCTCGGCGGTCGCTTCCGGCGCGGCGGCCGGAGGCGGCGCCGCGGCCTGAGACGGGGCGGCGGGAGCCGCGGGGCCGGAGCCGGCCGGCACCGGCTTGGCCACGGCCGCGAAGTTGGTGACCTCGACCGCCTTGCCGTCCTCCAGGACCTGGAAGTCCTCCTTTCGGAGCCCGGTCACCCGCTTGCCGTCCCGGTCGGTCACGAAGACCTCGATGTTGACGACATTGACCTCCACCGCCTCGCCGAAGCTGGGCGGGGGAGGGGTGGCAGGGGCTTGAGCGGCCAGCGCCGAGCCGGCAACCAGGAGCGGAACGGCAAGGAAGCGGACCTTCATGGCGATTGATTCCTTCAGCGAGTACTCCCGGCGGTCACGGCGACCGTCACGCCCTTGCTCAGGAACGAGGTGGTCGCGGCGATCTCGTCGCGCACGGCGACGGCCACCCGCTGCTCGCCGGGCGGGAGCTGCAGCGTCAGGGTGTAGAGGTAGAACTGGCCCATGGCGGTGAGGACCTCCTTGCGGGGGATCTTGAGGGGCACCATCACCTGGCGCACGGGGGAGGTGACGCCCTGCTGGTTCCGCGTCGCCACGAACACCCGCAGGCTGCCCTCGAAGGTCTCGTCGCGGTTGAGCACCGCCAGCTTGAACAGGGGGATCCTGAGGCGCACGGGGACGGCGACCGTGCCGGAGGGTCCGGAGACCTGGTCCCCGATGTCCAGGGTGATGGCCAGCGGGTTGTCCTCGATGCCGTAGAAGAGCGCCGCGAGGGTGCGGTCCACGGCCTTCTCCAGGGTGGGCTTGTCGCGGTAGCTCTGGCGGTAGCGCAGGCGCACGCCGGGCCGTTTGACCTTCACCTCGAGCTTGTGCTCGCGGCCGTCGCCGTTGTGCGCGGGGCTGAAGCCGAGCGAGTAGTAGCTCCCGACGTCCTCCCGCACGCGGCCGAGGTCGGGCAGGAAGTCGTTGGCGTTGACGATCGCGCGCCCGCCCGTGATGTCGGCCAGGAGCTTGAGCGATTCCTGGTTGTTGGCCCGCACGGTGGAACCGATGGAAGGGAACTGGAACAGCCGGTCCTCCGGCCCGAAGGAGGCGTCGGAGGCGTCGGTGCCCTGCAGCCCCGAGGCCTGCAGGGTGTACAGGGTCACCTGGTGGGCGTTGGCGTGGGCGGCGAGCGCCTGCAGGTTCTTGATGACGCTGTAGCTCTGCGCGTCCAGGGGACCCTGCGAGGCGGCCTGGTAGGAAGCCGGCCCCAGCGCTCGCGCGTCGAAGACCCGGTAGGGGTCGGTCTCCGATCCTTCGCTCGGCTTCTCGACGCCTCCGGGGCCTGTGGAGCTGCTCGCCGAGTCGCCCGCGTTGGGAAGCCGGCCGATCCCCGCCGTGGCGCCGCCGCCGCAGATCTCCACCAGGAACTGGAACAGCTCCTCGCCGGGCTGGAGGGGGATGCCGTCGCTGACGTGGAGCAGCGCCTTGCGGCCGGGCACCCCGGAGAGCGAGTTGACCAGCAGGGTGAGGGCGCCGAGCGTGCGCAGCACCTCCTGGCGTTTGCCGCCGGCGTAGGCATGGGCCGGCGTCGCGATGTTCTGCGGGCAGGGGAGGGGCTCGGGATCGATCAGCGCCGTCTCCTGGATGGCCATCATGGTCTGGAAGGCCTGCCGGCGGTCCCGCACGCCCTCGTCGCCGCGCGCGGACAGGCTCTTGAGCTCTTCGAGGGTCTTGGAAATGGCCGCCGGATCGCTGGTGAAAGGCAGGCGGACGTTGAGGCCGACGTCGTAGCTGACCACCATGACGTGGTCCCCCGGGTTGAGCTGGTGGGCCAGGAACTCGCGGAGCTGCCCCACGGCCCGGGCGCGGCTGGCCGGGCGGAGGTTCTCGTTGTCGAAGTACACCACCAGGTTCCAGGCGTCCTCGGGGGCCGCGGGGGCCGTGGCCTCGGAAGCGGGAAGAGGAGAGGCTCCGCCGGCCGGCGAGTCCCCCACGCGCATCGCCTCGAAGTTCGAGATCTCCACGGGCTTGCCGTCCTCGAGGAGCTGGAAGTCCCCCTTCTGGAGGTTGGTCAGCCGTTTACCAGCCTTGTCGGTGGCGTAGACCTCGACGTTGACCACATTGACTTCCACCACCTCGCCGAAGCTCGTGGATGGCTCAGGCGGAGTCTCGGCGGGCAGCGCGGAGGCGCCGGCGGCCAGCGAGGTGCCCAACGAAAGAAGGCAAGCGGCGATGAGCTGGGCTTTCACGAGCGGACCCCCTCCAGAAGAAAAAGATTCTTTAGATAAAAAAACATGCAAGGGCCGGTCCAATACTCCTCAGAGGGGAGATCTCCCTGCAACGTCCTCCAGAGCTGACGGCGCGATGTCCTCCCGTCGCCGGTCCTGCCGCAACCGCCACCAGAGGATGGTGGTGAGGATCGCCCCCAGGAAGGTCAGCAGAAGGCTTCCCTCCGGTCCGAAGGAGCCGCCGGTCAGCTTCTCGTCGCCGGCGACGGACGTGTCGAGGAGGTGGAAGACCCGCAGGCCGCTGACCGGCAGGGAGAGCAGGCAGGAGATGGCGAAGTTCCACCAACCGTGGGCGAGGGTCGCGCTCCACAGGCTGCCGCTCCTCTCGACCAGGGCCGCGAGGACGAGGCCGGCGAGGATGATGTTGAGGAGGGCCACCACGGAAACGTTGGGATTGGCGGCATGGAGCAGGGAGAACAGCACCGAGGACGCCAGGGCGGCCCACCAGGGGCGCCAGCGCTCCTTCAAGGCGCGGTAGATGTAGCCGCGCACTATCAGCTCCTCGATCCCGCCCTGGATCAGGAAAAGCAGCAGGAGGACGCCCAGGAGGAGGGCTGGCGGCAGGGGCCACCACGAGGGCCCCCCCGACGAGAAGGCCGCGCTGATCCCGCCGAAGCGGAGCCCGCCAAGAGCCGGCGGCAGGATCAGGATCAGCAGCAGCCAGGCCCCGACCAGCGCCAGGACGCCCACAGGCATGGTGACGAGCTGCCGCATCGCCACCCCGCGGCCTCCCCGCGGCCAGCGGATCCCCAGACTCGCCAGCGTCCCCCGGTCGAGGAACCGCACGAACAGCCAGGTCAGCCCCACCACCAGCGGCGCCTGGAGGGCGACGGCGATCAGCAGGAACTCCGTCGACCTCAGGAACCCCTCTTCGGGAAGGAAACGGTCCTCGACGGCGAACGCCAGCGCGCCGAAGAGAAAGGACAAAGCCGTCTGCACCAGGATGTAGGCGGCCAGATAGAGAGCCGCGCGCAGCAGCGGGTGCCCGCGGGGGCGGGGCGGTGCCGGCACGACCGGCGGTAGGGTGGTGTCGAGTGGGGTTTCCAAGATCTTCTCCGAGCGTTCGAGGGGATTCTAGCCGGAGAATGGCACGACAGTTGCTATCTATCAAAGGCGGGGAGAAGAAACAAAACACAAACGCAGTCAAAGGAGGATCGTCATGATTAACCTTATTCTCATCCTGATCGTCGGTGGCCTTATCGGCTGGATCGCCAGCATCGTCATGCGGACGAACGCCCAGCAGGGAGTCCTGCTCAACGTCATCGTCGGCATCGTCGGCGCGCTGCTTGCGGGTTTCCTGCTCGCTCCTCTGTTCGGCACGGGCACCATTACCCAGGGTAACTTCAGCCTGCCGGCTCTGCTGGTCTCGCTGCTGGGAGCGGTCGTCCTGCTCGCCATCGTCAATCTGTTCCGGCGCGGCGCCGTTCGCTGAACCGGTATCTCCTAAAAGCTTCACTCCGGCGGGGGTTTGGGATTCGTCCCAGCCCCCGTTTTGGCGTTTGGGGGCCTCGCACGACGACCCAGGGGGGCTGCCCCGAAGACTGCTGGTAAGATTTACACGAGCCTCACTTCATCCCTCTAGAGCTCGGGCGCCCGGGTCGCTTTCAGGGCTGCCCGCACTCTCTCGGGGCGGTTGAGCCCTTGCTGGGCCAGGACGTCGCGGATCCACTGCGCCGCCATCTCGTTTCCCTCTTTGGGATAGTGGAGGAAGCCCTTCTTGGCCATCGCCGCCTGGGGATCGTAGTGACTGAAGCCGTCGCCCAGATCGATCACGCGGTAGCCGCGGCTGCGGAGCTCGTCGACGAGCGGCTTGTAGGTGACCTCGGAGCCCTTGCCGCGCAGGCGGATGTCTTTGCGCTGGGGGAAGATCACGACGAACGGCAGCGAGCCGTTGGCGATCGCCTCGCGATAGAACTGGTCCAGCACCCGGAACGTCACGCCATAGGCTTCCGAACGGGTGTTGTAGAGGCCGTTCGGCTGGTGGATCGGCTGGTTGAAGTACTGGTCCCCGATGATCCGCGCGAAGCGCGCCGAGGGCAGGAAGTCGAAGCGGCTCCGCCGGTTGTTGCGCCGGTAGAAGTAGTCGTGCTCGCCGAGACGCGGCAGCCACGTCTCCGGATCGCTCAGGACCTCGCGGTACTGCTCGATGCTCCGGATGGGGTTCTCGTGCAGCACCAGCTTGCCGCCCTGGACGGCGAAGCGGGGCTTGCTGAAGGGCAGGCCGCTACGGCCGAAGTAGAACGGCCGGAACGTGTTGACCATCCGGTTGATGTTTTCGCTCATCATGCCGATGAGCACCACGTCGGGGTGGTAGGCGGTCCCCTCGCGGCGGTAGCGCAGCAGGCCCTGGCCCGGGTCCGAGCCCGGAATGCCGAAGTTCATCACCTCGAGGCCCGGCTCGAGCGCCTCCAGCCGCTCCTCCCAGCTCAAGCCCTCCGCCACGCCGCTCGCGTGGGTGAAGGAGTCGCCGAAGGCGGCGACGCGCACCTTGCCGGGCGGCGGCGTCAAGCCGTACTCGCGGGTGGCCCGCAACCCCTTGCTGTTGGCCCGGTACTGATGAGGCTTCCTGCCATTGGGCCGGATGGTCCATCCCAGGTCGGCGTCGAACACCAGGTAGGACGAGGTGTCGGCGATCTGGGCGACGAGGATGCCCTTGTGCTTGTCGTTGAGATCCTCGACGAGCTTGGGCTCGTATTCCAGGTTCTTGTACCGCTTGAGCGCCCAGAGGCCGCCCAGGCAGGCCAGTTCCACGATCAGCCAGAGGAAGGCCAGGAGGACGAGCGAGAAGAGGACCTTCTTGCGAGTAGAAAAAGGCGTGGCCATAAGAAGGACGGCATTGTAACCGATCGGATCTGGAGCCCGGTTGGATCTAGAGCGTTGATCCCGCCGGCTTATTCGCGTACAGTAATAACTAGACCGGCGACGTTTTCAAAGCGAAGGAGGTTCGATGCAGCTCCAGCCCAAATTCCGGCGTTTTCCTCGTGTGCCGGCCGAGCACGCGGTCATGGTGCGCCTCCTCGGGGTCCAGGCTTTCGAGGAATTCGCCCGCACTCGGGTACTGGGTCCGGGAGGGTGCATGTTCGTGAGTGAGGAGTCCCTGGGCTACGGCTCGCTGATGGAGCTTTCCATCGCGCTCCGCGGCCGGGTGGTGAAGACGGACAGCCGCGTCGTCTACGAGATCCAGAGGAGCCCGACCGAGCACCAGGTGGGCGTCGAGTTCCTGCGCATCAGCCCCGGGGACCGCGCCTTCATCGAGTCGCTGGTCTCCCTGCGGAAGCCCGGCGGCGAGTCCCCGGTCAGCCGCGAACCTCGTCCATCCTGAGCTCCAGCGACACCACCAGCCGCTTGGGAGCGACCACGCGGTAGGCGTCGGTGACGAGGTCGGCGACCTGGTCCCAGTCGACCGGCACGTCCAGCCACACTCCCAGCCAGCCGCGGTGCCCGACGTAGGGGGGAGAGAAGAACCGGTCGGGATACGAGGTGACGAGCGCCTCCTGCGCGCCGTCCGGCGCGGCGCACCAGAAAGCCACCCGGTCGTCGTGATGGTGGTCGGCGTACATCACGAAGGTCTTCTTGTCGCGCACGAACCACGTCGGCTCGCCGTGGCTGAGCCGCTCGGTGGTCTCCGGCAGCGCGAGGCACAGCCGCCGCAGCCTCTCCAGCGGCTCCTCGATCTGCTTCACTTCGGCAGCCCTCGCGGTAGTCCCCGTCCGGTCACCAGATAGGTGGCGAAGCTGCCCAGCCAGTGGCCCCCTTCGTAGTGCTCGCCCGTCACCGAGGCCAGACCGGACTCCCGGTGGGCGGCTGCCGCGGAGCTCAGGATGGCCACGCGCGGATCGTTGACCGGCAGGCCGGCGGCGATCCCTTCGAGCATCCAGGCGCGGGAGAGGTTGAGGCCGTCGAGGTGGGCGAGCTTGCCGTCGGTCGGATCGGTCACGACGGCGGGGGTGAGCCAGCCCTGGCCGCCGATCTGCGGCAGGAAGGCGGAGAGCCACGCGGCGAAGGCGGCGGGTGGCATCAGGCGGCGCATCAGGTCGGCCTCCGCGATGCAGGGGGAAAGGAAGTCTTCGCCCGAGGGCTCGTAGGCCAGGGCGCAGGCCTTGTCCTTCTCGTACAGCTCGCGGGCCCGCGTCTCGAACAGCGTCTGCGCCTCGCGGTCGCCCGCGCCCCGCGCCCAGTCGATCATCAGCCCGAGGGAGAACGCCGTCTGGTTGTGCTCGCCCGTCCGGATGGGATGGGAGAGCTTGGGCAGCCAGGTCCGGACGCGCTTCACGGCCGCCCTGGCGAGGGGGTCCAGGGTCTCGGCCCAGCCGCGAGCCTGCGGATCGTCCCATTCGCGCAGCTCCGCCGAGAGCTGGAGCAGCCAGGCGAAGCCGTAGGGCCGCTCGAACGTCGCCCGTCCCTCTCCTTCGAGGTAGCGCACCTCGGCCGAGATGTTGGCCGGAGTCAGGCTGCGGTCGAGGGCGGCCCGCGCCTTGGCGGCGAACGGCGCATCCGGGAGCTGGCGGGTCAGGCGGGCCAGCAGCCAGTGGCCATGGACGGCCGAGTGCCAGTCGTAGCAGCCGTAGAAGGAGGGGGTGAGCTCGCGCGGCGGCTTGACGTCGGCGTCGCCGTTGAGCACGTGGGCGATCTTGTTCGGATATTCCTTGTGGACGCAGGCCAAGGCCAGATTGGCGAGCCGCTCGGCGGCGGCCGCGTCGAGCTGAGGAGGAGCGGCGGCGGCCACGGTCGGTACGGTCATGGGCAAGAGTAGAGCAGCGGCAAGGGCGTGGAAAGTCCAACGGAAGATCATGGCCGGGGATGGTAGCACCGGGGGCGCATTCGCGGCCTTGCAGCTACAATCCCCCTGAAGGAGGGCGACGATGAGCGAGACGCACGAGAAGAGCCTTTACTCGATCCGGGAGGAGATCGCGCACAGCGTGATCCATGGCCTGGGGATCCTGCTCAGCATCGCCGGCCTGGCGGCCCTGGTCACGGTCGCCCGCCGCACGGGAGATCCCTCGCACGTGCTGGCGTGTGGCGTTTACGGGGTCACCCTCATCCTGCTGTACCTGGCCTCCACTCTCTACCACAGCATTCCGTCGCCCAAGGCCAAGCGCGTCCTCCGGGTGCTCGACCACTCGGCGATCTATCTCCTGATCGCGGGCACCTACACGCCGTTCACCCTGATCAGCCTGCGGGGGCCCTGGGGCTGGACGCTCTTCGGGCTCGTCTGGGGGATGGCCATCCTTGGCATCGCCCTCAAGGTCTCGGCCATCGGACGCTTTCGCTGGCTGTCGATGGTGCTCTACCTCGCCATGGGCTGGCTGGTGCTCATCGCCATGGAGCCGCTCCGGGCGGCGGTGGCGCACGCGGGCGTCGTGCTGCTGTTCCTGGGCGGCGTCTCCTACACCCTGGGCACCCTCTTCTACGGCTGGCGCCGGCTGCCGTACCACCACGCGGTCTGGCACGCCTTCGTCCTCGCCGGCAGCGTCCTGCACTTCTTCGCCGTCTTCCTCTACGTCGTGTAACCTGGCGGCCGTTCGGCCGTATAGAGGGGGTCATGAAAGGGGACCCTCTATGCGTACCAAGCTGTTGTTGATAGCTATTTTCCTCGTGGCCGCTGCCGCCTGGGCCGCGCCCACGCCCAGTGCCGACCTGCAGGCCCGGCGCGACGCCCTGAACAAGCTCCTCGCCGAGCAGTGGGACTACACGATGTCCAACTCCCCGGAGTTCGCCTCCATCCTGGGCGACAAGCGCTGGAACGACCAGCTCTCCGACAACTCCCAGGCCGGCATCGACGCCGACCTCGCCAAGACCCGCGAGTTCCTGACCCGCTTCGAGGCCATCGACACCACCGGCTTCCCCGAGCAGGAGAGGCTCAACCAGGAGCTGATGGTGAGGGGTTTGAAAGAGGGACTCGAAGGGGCCAGATTCAAGGGCTGGCTGATGCCGGTCAACCAGATCTCCGGCATCCATCTCGGCGTGCCCCAGTTCCCGCCTCTCCTCACCTTCACCACGGTCAAGGACTACGACGACCTGATCACCCGCTACAAGAAGCTCCCCCAGGCCTTCGACGACACGATCGGCCACATGCGGGCGGGCATGGCCGCCCGCCTCATGCCGCCGAAATTCCTGCTCGAGAAGGTGGTGGGGCAGATCGATGGGATCGCCGCCATGGATCCAGAGAAATCCCCCTTCGCCCTGCCGCTCACGAAGTTTCCCAAGGAAGTGTCCGAGGCGGAGCAGAAGCGCATCCGCGAGCAGATGCTCGCCGCCATCCGCGGCTCGATCCTGCCGTCCTACGCCAAGCTCGGCAAGTTCGTGAAAGAGGAGTACCTCCCCAAGGGGCGTACCGAGCCTGGGATGTGGTCCCTGCCCGAAGGCGAGGCCCGCTACACCTGGGCCGTCCAGCAGTCCACGACCTCGAAGCTCACGCCGGAGGAGATTCACCAGATCGGCCTGCGCGAGGTGACGAGGATCGAGGGTGAGATGCTGAAGATCGCCAACAAGCTCGGCTACAAGGACCTCAAGAGCTTCAATGCCGCCATCGAGGCCGACCCCAAGCACAAGGCCCAGTCGCGCCAGCAGATCCTCGACCTCTACACCAAATACATCGATCAGATGTACACCAAGCTCCCCGAGCTCTTCGGCCGCCTGCCCAAGGCCAAGGTCGAGGTGGTGCCGGTGGAGGAGTTCCGCGAGAAGGAGGCCTCGGGGGCGCAGTACAACCCCGGCTCGCCGGACGGCGCCCGGCCCGGCCGCGTGCAGGTGAACACGAGCGACGCCACCTCGCGCAAGACCCTGACCATGGAGTCGACCGCCTACCACGAGGGCGTCCCCGGCCATCACATGCAGCTCTCGATCGCCCAGGAGCTGCCGGAGCTGCCGCCGTTCCGTCAGCAGGGCGGCTATACGTCCTTCGCCGAGGGCTGGGCCCTGTACTCCGAGCGCCTGGGCAAGGAGGTCGGCTTCTACCAGGACCCCTACAGCGACTACGGTCATCTCCAGGACGAGATGCTGCGGGCCATCCGCCTGGTGGTCGACACCGGCTTCCACTACAAGCGCTGGAGCCGCGAGCAGGTCGTCAAGTTCTTCCACGACCATTCGGCCATCGACGAGGTGGAAGTGCAGAGTGAGACCGACCGCTACATCGTCTGGCCGGGCCAGGCCCTGGCCTACAAGATCGGCCAGCTCAAGATCCTCGAGCTGCGCGAGCGGGCGAAGAAGGAGCTCGGCGCGAAGTTCGACATCCGAGAGTTCCACGACCAGATCCTCGGCGGCGGCGCCCTGCCGCTCGACGTGCTCGAGGAGCGGATCGACGACTGGATCGCGACGGAGAAGGGGATGAAGAAGGCGGCCCCATAGGGCCGCCTCTACATCGCACGCCCGGTGCCTTCTACGGAGCGCCTTCCGGGAAGAACATCGCCGGGTAGCGGAGGCAGATGCGGTCCCCCTCAGGGCCGATGCCGCAGGCGCCCGACTGGCACTGGGCGTTGGTGCGGCAGAAGACTCCGTCGGGGATGTTGGCCGCGCCCTTGGAGTAGAGCGCTGACGGCAGGCAGAGCAGGCGCGGCTCGCTCACGTTGCCGCCGCAGCGCAGGGACGCGCACTCGAAATCGATCTCGCAATACGACCAGTTGGTCCGCTTGGGCTCGGTCGCCGGGTCGGACTGAACGGTGGCGGGCTCGGAGCCGGTGAAATGCTTGTTGATCCAGTCGCCGTGGAAATTCATGATCGAGTTGGGGTCGGAGCTGTGCGGCAGGGAGAAGGTGTGCCCGAGCTCGTGCGCCACGGTGCCGTGCCAGATTTCCGGCGTGCACCACCAGTTGCCGGCGCACTTGGGAGTGTCCATCAGCGACTCCATCCCGACCACGGCATAGCCCTGGCCGGCGGTGTTGCCGGTGCCGCCGGCCCAGCCGAGGAAGCCGGCGCCCACGATCAGCAGCTTCTGGCGCACGTTGCCGGGCGCCCATGGGTCGAGGCCCAGGCTGGTGGCGGTGTCGCCGATGCAGGGGCCCATGTCGGCCAGGCACTGCGCGGCGGTGTAGTTGCCGCGGAAGACGATGAGGTCGTCCCAGAGCGCGAGGTCGTTCGGCAACTCACGCGCATACCAGCGGGCGACGTTGGCCAAGCCGCGGCTCACTCCCGACGCGTGGTAGTCGAGCAGCGCCTCGCCCTCCGGGCCGGCATACTGGGTGGCGCCCGCCGGCATATAGAGCACCGGCGCCACCCGGGAAGTGACGGCGCCTGCCTGGGCGCTTGTTACCAGGCCGACGGTCAGGGCGAGGATCGGGAGGATGGATCGGGAGATCCAAGGAGTCTTCTGGGTTATGAATGGTTCCTTTCCTTGCAAGCGGTAAATCGAATTATAAGCATACACTTTATTGCGGTGCCGAACGCTGGCAGGAACGAGACAATTGACGGGAACGTTATGGACTATGTTTAAATGGCATAGTAGGCTTCAAGAACCTCGTCCAAGGAGAACTTCATGACGCTGCCCTACGATTCGCAATGTCTGCCACGAATGGCTCTTCGTATGCTCCTCGCGGCCTGCCTCCTGTCGATCGCCGCTCTCGCTCCGGCACAGGCGCAGGTGACGGTCGGGGAGGTGGAGCTGCTCAGCCCGACCGGCAACTCGCCGGCCATCACGACGGACGGCCGAGGCGGCTTCGTGGCCGTCTGGGGGGACCTCGTAGGAACGACGGACCGGGACATCTTCGGCAGCCTGCTGCCTGCCGACGGAGGGAGCCCCAGGCCGCCGTTCAAGGTGAACACCCGGATCGCCGGTTTCCAGGGCACTCCAAGCGTCGCCGCCGGTCCGGACGGCGCCTTCATGGTGGTCTGGCAAGGCGGAGACTTCATCAACGGGGCGGGCGGGGACGGCGACAAGGAAGGCGTGTTCGGGCAGGTGTTCGGCCGGGCCGGAGTCAGGCAAGGGCCGCAGCGCCGCCTGTCCCATACGATCGCGGGAGCGCAGATATTTCCCAAGGTGGCCGCCGTGGAAGATGGTAGCTTCGTCGCCGTCTGGGCGGACCGGCGCACGGCTCGTTTCGAAGTCGTCGCCAGGCGCTTCTCGCCCACGGGCGTGCCGGTGGGGCCGGACCTGCCCATGAAGGTGGGCGGGGAGTACAACAATCCGGCCGGCATCGCCACTTATCCGGGTGGCTTCGCCGTGGCCTGGGAGGAGGGTTTCAGTTGCTCCGGCGGGCGGTCCGACGGTTCCTTCGCGGCCATCGCCCGTTTCGATCCGTCCGGCCGGATGGCCGGCAGGGTTTTCCGGGTGGGCAGCCACCAGTGCGGCAAGGGCTCCAGCATCGCGGCCCTGACGGGCAGCCAGGCCGGCGCGTTGGCGATCCTGGGCAGCGCCGCGGGCTACGTCGTGCAGAGGTTCTCGCCGTCCGGGGATGCGGTCGGGGGCCAGTTCGCCCTCCTCCAGCGTCCCATCTGCTCGGAGGAAGGGTGCGACTTCATCAACACGGCCGCTATGGACGACTTCGGGCGCTTTGCCGTCGTCTGGGAGGTGACCGACCACGGAGTCCGCAACCTCTTCGTCCAGGCCTTCAACCCGCGCGGCCGGCCGCTGACGGGCCGTGTCCTGATCAGCCCCTCACCAGGATCCTCTCTGGGGCTGCCCGCGATCGCCCTGGCGAACGACGGCACTCTCGCCGTCGTCTGGCGCCGGGAGGGCTCGAACCTCCCGGACGAGGACGGCCTGTTCGTGCGGCGGTTCCGGTTGCCTTAGGGTAGGTCGCTCACCAGAACCCGAGCGCCTTGGTCATCACCCAGAAGATGGCGTTCTCCTCCATCGTCCCCTGGAACAGGTGGGCGAAGGGGCCGCGGGCGAAGATCACCACGTCCTCGCCGCCGTGGGTCTCGGCCGGCGTCGGCACGAGCGCCTGCTGCTTGTAATCGGGGGCGTTGGTGCGGACTCTCGTGAGGTCCAGGCGGACGCTGGTGCCGGGGCCGTTGGCGTAGCCGAGCGTCGTGTAGGGCCGGCCGTCCAGTGCCAGCGTGGGGTCCTTGAGGGGCTTGCCGTCCGCCCCGTTCTCGACCACCAGGCCCAGGATGTCGTTGCCGCGGGTGGGGTAGCCGCTCATCGTGAGGGTGTGGCTGTGGTCCGCGGTGACGACGATCAGGGTGTCGTCGCCCACCAGCTCCGCCGCCTTCTGAACGGCCCTGGCGAGCTCGATCGCCTCGTTGAGGGCGCGGTAGGCGTTGCCCTCGTGATGGGCGTGGTCCACGCGTCCGCCTTCGACCATGAGGAAGAAGCCGTCGGGCCCGCGCTGCAGGATCCGGATCGCCTTCTCCGTCATCTCGGTCAACGACGGCTCGTTCACCCGGTCGACCTCGTACTGCATGTGCGAGGCCTCGAAGAGGCCCAGCACCGGGCCCGTGGTGGCGGGATCGATTTTGGCGAAGCCGGCCTGGTCCCACACGTAGGCGCCGCCGGCGGTCTGCCATTCCTTCGCCAGGTTCCGGCCGTCCTTGCGCCGGCCCGTCTTCCTCGGGTCCTCGGGATCGGCATCGCTCCGCGTCAGGAAACGGTCCCGGCCGCCGCCCATGGCAATCTCCAGGCCCTTGCTCCGGACGCCGTTCATGGTCGTCTCCCTGACCTTGAAATCGAGGAGCTGGCGGGCGATGTCGGGGAAACCCGCCGCGGCGGCGCCGGAGCTCAGGTCCGCGTCCGACTCCCAGTCGCGGTTCGGCGAGTGGGCATAGCAGGCGCCCGGGGTGGCATGGGTGACGCGGGCGGTCGACACCACGCCCGTCCACATCCCGCGGCCCTCCGCCTTCTCCAGAATGGTCTCCAGCCGGTTCGCGAGGTCCGCCCCGCCCGCGAAGTCGTCGCTGCTCAGCACGTTGGGAGCGACCGACAGCATGCCGTCGTTGGCCTTGCTGCCGGTGACGATGGAGGTCATGGTGGGGGCGGAGTCGGGGACCTGCTGGTTCGCCTGGTAGGTCTTGGAGTGGGCCAGGTAGGGGAACTTCTCGAAGCTGAGGAGGTTCTCCTCGCCGCCATAGGGGCTCTTCTTCTGCTGCCCTTCGAGGATGCGCGCCGCCGCGATGGTGGTCGCCCCCATGCCGTCGCCCACGAACAGGATGACGTTCTTCGCCTTGTTGACGTTCGGCCTCAGCCGCTCGTTCGCTTCCACCTGGGCGCGCGCCCGGGCCATGAACTCGTCCCGGGTCTCGTGGGCCGTGGCCTGCGCCCGGAGCGGCGCGGCGGCCGCCAGCACGGCGAGGCCGAGGGACAGCAGTCTGCCTATCGATCTCATGGAACCCCCTTCCAAAGGTCTGGCCGGTGATTATCTCATCGAGCACCCCACGGCGAGCGAGAGAACCGTTTTATAGATACAGAGATCCATTGATTCCGTCCGCGGCTCGCTCCTAGTGTGCGCAGGGGGCACTGCGCGATGGATCGAGCCGACGTCATCATCGTGGGAGGGGGCCTGGCCGGCCTGAGCTGCGGCCTGGAGCTGAGCCTCCAGGGGCGTGGAGTGCTGCTGCTGGAGGCCGGGTCGGTCGTCGGCGGCCGGACGTCGTCCTGGGACCAGGACGGCATGGTGGTGGAGTCCGGGCTGCACCGCGTCCTCGGTTTCTACGAGCACTTCCCCTCGCTCCTCAGCAAGGCGGGCATCGACGTCAACCAGATCGTCTACTGGGAAGACGAGGTGGAGATCCGCCTGCCGGACGGCCGGGGGAACGGCGTCTTCGGCGCCTCGCCCGTGTTCCGGCCTTTCCAGACCCTGGCGGGGGCGCTGGGGAACTACGACCTGCTCTCCCTGACGGACCGGCTCTCCCTGGTCGGATTCTTGACGGCCGGATTGGTGGAGTACTTCACCGATCCGGCGGGGCTGGACCAGATCAGCGTCACCGACAAGGCCCGCGCCTCCGGGGTGACGGAGAACGCCATCCACAACCTGCTGATCCCGCTGACCTCCGGGCTCTACTTCCTGCCTCCGGACAAGTACTCGGCTTATGTGTTCTTCGGTACGGTCGGCCCCTACCTGCCGCGGATCTACACCGTGCGGGTGGGCGCGTTCCTCGGCGGCATGACGGAGGTGATGGCCGGGCCGATCGCGTCGGCGATCGTTCGCCAGGGGGGAGAGGTGCGGACGCGGTCCAAGGTCACCCGGCTCCTGACCGAGGGCGGGCGCGTGACCGGCGTCGAGGTGGGCGGGGTCAAGGGGCAGCGGATCGCCGCGGACCACGTCGTCCTGGCGGCCTCGCTGACGCCGGCCCAGGAGCTCCTCCGCCCGGAGTTTGGGAGTCATCCCTGGTTCCAACCGATGCTGCGTCTGCCGTCGATGCCCTCGGTGACCCTCCAGATGGAGCTCGACCGGCCGTCGATGCCGATCGACCGCACGACCTTCGGCCCCGGCACGGTGCTGGCGAGCTTCGCCGAGCAGTCGCGCTCGACGTTCCGCGGGCTGCCCGGCCGCCTCTCGATCATCCTCACGCCGCCCGAAAGGTTCCTCCACATGGATCCGGCCGAGATCCTGGAGATCACCTGCCGGGATGCCGAGCGCCTCGGCGTCCGGGTGCGGGACCGCCTCGTCCGCTACCGGGTGGTCAAGCTGCCGGCCGACTTCTACTGCCTCTCGCCCGGCACCGACACCCTGCGCCCGCCGCAGGAGACGCCCGTAGAGGGGCTCACCCTGGCGGGCGACTACACGCGCCAGCAGTACCTCGCCACGATGGAGGGAGCGGTAGTCTCCGGCAAGCGCGCCGCCCGCGCCGTCCAGGCGGCGGGCCGCCCGGCCGCGTGGGTTGGGCAGCCTAGCGGGCCGAGTAGGTTTCGTCGTGATCAGCGATATCCGCCAGGAGAAAGTAGGGCCCTTTCTCGTCCTCTTCAGCCTTGAGAAGGATGCGGAAGTTGCGATTCACCCGAATCGTGAAGAAGCCCGGCCGGTTCTTGAAGGCCTCGAAGTTCAGGCCAGGGCTCTCTGGAGCCGTGTAGAACTTCTTGACGGTCTTTGCAGCCCGAGAGGCGAGCGGCTCGCCCAGTTTGGCGAGGCTCTTGAGGTATCTTGCGGAGGGTTTGATGCGGACGGGCGCGGTCACTTGGCCATGGCCTGAAGGTACCGCAGCAGGTCTTCCGGATCGTCGAAGACGGGCGCGTCTCCAGGGTCTTCCGATTCCGCACGCAAGGCGATTAGTTGCCAGCGAGCATCCTTCAAGAGCTCCAGGATGCCGGCAATCGCCTTGGCATGGCGATCCGCCGCAGAGATCGCTTTTGCCCGCTCCCCAGAAGTGGTGCCTGGAAGGGAAAACGAGCCCTCCCGGATCTGCTTCAATGTCTCGAGGGACGGTAGGAAGTTTTCCTTAAGGCTCGTTTCCCAACCCGCCAGATCTGTGATGGCCTCATCCAATTCGATGTCGCCCTCTCTGCCCTCGGTTTTCGACGAGAAAGGTGACATGAAGCACTCAAGAGCGTTGCGTACTTTCGAAGCTTGCCGCTCCAGGCGCACCACGCCTTCCACATGCCTGTTCAAGGCAGCGATCCAGGTATCGCGGGCGGAGGGCTCGGCTGTGCTCTCCGCCTTGGAGGAGGCGCTCTGAGCAAAATCGGATAGCGCTTCGAGCACAGGAGCGGGCAGTCCCATGGCCAGAGTCTACTCCAGGTCATGACTGCCTGCCACGGCCCTGCGGCCTCCACTAGACTCGTCCCACTCTCGGTCAGCAACCTTCTCAAGAGGGCGATCACCTCGCCGCTTCCCACGAGCAAGCCGGCTGAGACCTCCCTTGCTTTTCTTTTATAGACAAATCAGAATGGACGCATCTTTTCTGCTGGAATGGAGGCCCGATGCGCCCAGTCATCCGGTTCGTGCTCGGTGTATGTCTACTCGTGTGCGGAGGGAGGGTGCCCCTGCAGGCAGCCGTCGTGCCGGTCGCGACTGCTTCGCAGCTCGTCAGCGCCATCAACGGCGCCGCTCCCGGGGACGTGATCACCGTCGCTCCCGGGATCTACAACCTCAACCAGAACGTCTTCTGCGACAACGTGGGTACGGCGGCGCAGCCGATCGCCGTGCGCGCCGCGGCTGCGGGCACGGCGTTCATCCGCTTCAACGCCATCGAGGGGTTCAAGATCACGGCGCCCTACTGGACCTTCGAGAACCTGGACATCCAGGGGGTCTGCCTCTCCCACACGGACTGCGAGCACGCCTTCCACATCGCGGGGCAGGCGGACTTCACCCGCATCCGCAACAACCGTCTCCACGACTACAACGCCGCCATCAAGGGCAACGGCGAGGGCAACCCCTTCGTCTTCCCGGACGACGTTCTGATCGAGAGGAATGAGATCTTCAACTCGACCCTTCGATTCACCGGCAATCCGGTGACGCCGGTCGACGTGGTGGGCGGCCGGCGCTGGGTGATCCGCGGCAACTTCATCCACGATCACGGCAAGGCTCAGGGCGACGGCATCAGCTACGCCGCGTTCCTCAAGGGGAACTCGCGCAACGGCCTGTTCGAGCGCAACCTGGTGATCTGCGAGCGCGACCACGTGGGCGGCGTTCGCCTGGGGCTCTCCTTCGGCGGGGGAGGCAGCGGTCCGCCGTCCATCTGCGAGGACGGCACCTGCACCCCGGAGCACCAGAACGGCGTGATGCGCAACAACATCATCCTCAACTGCCCCCAGGACGTGGGGATCTACCTCAACAAGGCCACCGGCACCGGGGTCTACAACAACAACCTCTACAACACGACCGGGATCGACGTGCGCTTCACGGCGAGCACGGCCGACCTGCGCAACAACCTGCTCTCGGGGGCGATCCGCAACCGCGACGGCGGCACCAGCACCAAGGCCGCGAACCGGGAAGGCGTCACCGCCGCGCAGTGGACCGCCTGGTTCGCCAACCCGGCGGCGGCGAGCTTCGCTCTCCTGAACGGCAGCCAGCTCGTCAACCTCGGCCAGGTTCTGGCCCAGGTCCCCGACGACTACTGCGGCAACGCCCGCGGCGCCGCGCCCGACATCGGCGCGGTCGAGTACGGCAGCGTCCTCTGCAACACCGCCGTTGCCGGCGGCGGCAGCAGCGGCGGCGGCAGTCCCGCCATCTTCCGGGACGGCTTCGAGAACGGCGCGATGGAGGACTGGAATATCCCCTGATCCCTGATCTCCAGCGGATTCTGGTTCCGGCCCTGATACGATCTCCCGGTCAGGGGGGAGACGAGGATGCCGGACTTCCAGCAGTACATCGGGGTGCGTTACTCGGGCCGCAAGGACCCGGGCGATGCCATCCGCGAGATCAAGGTCTACGCGGCCGTCGAGGATCACGAGGCGTTCCGGGAGCTGAGCCCCGGCCACGAGTCCGGCCGGTGGAGCCGGCGCGAGCTCGCGGAGTGGCTGCTCGGCAAGCTCACCGGCGGGGAGCCCGTGGTCGTGGGCCTCGACCACGCCTTCTCCTTCCCCCAGAGCTACATGGACCGCAACAACCTGAAGAGCTGGAACGAGTTCCTCAAGGACTTCGAGGAGAACTGGCCGACCCATGAGGTCTCCGTCCGCGAGCTGCTGCCGGGCAACCCGCGCTCCGGCGATCCCGACGAGCATCGCCTCGCCGGCCAGTGGACGGCGTTCCCCAAGAGCGTCTTCCAGTTCGACATCCAGGACAGCCTGGCCAAGTCCACCCACGCCGGCCTGCCCTGGATCGACTATCTCCGCCGGGCCGGCGACCGGGCCCACTTCTGGCCTTTCGACGGCTTCGAGGTGCCGAAGGGCAAGTCCGTGGTCGCCGAGGTGCGGCCCGCCCGCCTGCGCCACCGCTACCGCAAGGAAGGCCTCGCCAAGGAAGAGCAGGACGCCTACGCCATCTGCGCCTGGCTCCAAGAGCGCGACCAGTTCGGCCTCCTGCGCCCCTACTTCACGCCCCCGCTCTCACCGGAGGAAAGGGACCGGGCGCGGCTGGAGGGGTGGATTCTGGGCGTGGCTTAGGGTGTCATCGGAATACCCGCACGACAACCTCTGTTGCAACGAGGGAATGAGCACCCTCGAGGAGATCCGGCAGCAGAAGCCCTTCGTCAGCCCTGAGGAGGAGGCGTTCCTCGCCCTCCAGCGGACGGCGAGCCTGCTGCTCCAGGCCGTCGGGCGCACGCTCCGGGATCACGACCTGACGCCGGCCCAGTACAACACTCTGCGCATCCTGCGCGGCGCCGGCGCCGAGGCCCTGACCTGCGGCGAGATCGGCGAGCGGCTGGTGAGCCCCGGTCCGGATGTGACGCGGCTGCTGGATCGGCTGGAGAAGGGTGGGCTGATCGAGCGGCTGCGCGACGGGGAGGACCGCCGGATCGTCAGAGCGCGGATCACGGAGAAGGGGCTGGAGCTCCTCGCCGCTCTGGACGAGCCCGTCGAGCGGACGCTCTCCCAGCTTCTCGGTCCCTTGGGAAAACAAAGGCTGCGGACTCTCGCCGAGCTCCTCGACGAGGCGCGGCAGCAGGTCTGAATTTTTTTGACCAGATAGTTGTTGAAACGGAAATCGTTAGAAGGGAGACAACCATGATGCGTAAACCCATCGCAGGCATCCATCACGTCACGGCCATGGCCAGCGACCCGCAGGCGAACGTCGATTTCTATACCGGCGTCCTGGGGCTGCGGCTGGTCAAGAAGACGGTGAACTTCGACGACCCTGGCACCTACCATCTCTATTACGGCGACGAGGTGGGGCACCCGGGCACCATCCTGACCTTCCTTCCCTGGCCGATGGCCCGCCGGGGCGTCCAAGGGGCGGGGCAGGCGACCGTGACCTCGTTCTCGGTGCCCCAGGGCTCGCTGGGGTACTGGACGGAGCGTCTCGGGAGCCTCGGAGCGGTCTTCGAAGATCCGCGCTCGCGGTTCGACGAGGAGGTGCTGACGCTGCTCGATCCGGACGGCCTGCGGCTGGAGCTGGTGACGCGCCCTGACGACGGCCGGGAGCCCTGGACGGGCGGGCCGGTGCCGGCGGAGCACGCGGTGCGCGGCTTCGACGGCGTCACGCTCACGGAGTGGAACCCGGAGGTGACGTCCGAGGTGCTGACCGGCACCCTGGGCTTCCGGCCGGCCGGCCAGCAAGGGGACCGCTTCCGTTTCGAGGTGGGCTCGGGCGCTGGATCGTCGAGGGTCGACGTGCTCGCGTCGCCGGCCGCGGCGCGGGGCCATATCTCCGCCGGCACGGTACACCACGTGGCCTGGCGGGCGGCGGACGAGGCGGACCAGCTCGCGTGGCGGGAAGCGGTCGCGGAGACGGGCCTCTACGTGACCCCGGTGCTCGACCGGCAGTACTTCCGCTCGATCTACTTCCGCGAGCCGGGCGGCGTGCTGTTCGAGATCGCGACCGATCCGCCGGGCTTCACCCGCGACGAGCCGGTGGAGAGCCTGGGCACGGAGCTCAAGCTGCCGCCGTGGCTCGAGCCGGAGCGCCAGCGGATCGCGAAGAGCCTGCCCGCTATCGAGGTCCGCGTGCCGGCGGCAGCGGGAGGTGCAGCGTGAGCGGTCCCCATCAGAATCAGCCGATCGTGGCGGCGGGACGGCCGTTGAAGGAGGCGGACGCCGCCATGGTGATGGTCCATGGGCGCGGGGCCACGGCGGAGAGCATCCTGGAGCTGGCGCACGAATTCGGGCATCCGGAGCTCGCCTACGTGGCACCCCAGGCGGCGGGGCACCAGTGGTATCCCTACAGCTTCCTGGCGCCCATGCCGCAGAACGAGCCGGGCCTCTCCTCGGGGCTGGCCCGGCTCGGCGAGGTGCTGGCCCTCCTGGAGTCGGAGGGGATTCCGCCGGAGCGCACGGTGCTCCTCGGCTTCTCCCAGGGAGCCTGCCTGTCCCTCGAATTCGCGGCCCGCAACGCCCGCCGCTACGGCGGGATCGTGGGCCTCTCCGGAGGCCTGATCGGCCCGCCGGGCACTCCCCGGGCCTACGAGGGCCATTTCGCCGGCACCCCGGTCTTCCTCGGCTGCAGCGACCGCGACCCGCACATCCCACGCGAGCGGGTGGACGAGACGGCCGAGGTGCTGCGGGAGATGGGGGCGGACGTGACGGAGAGGATCTACCCGGCCATGGGGCACACGGTGAACGAGGACGAGCTCGAGCTCGTGCGGCGTTTGATCCAGGACAACCTGAAAGGACTGGGCGTTCGTGCCTGACGGGATGAACCCTTGAATCCTTCGGAGGCAAAATCAAAAGTGCAGAATAGTGCATGGCTCGCTTTCTGCACATTTTTTTGTTGTGTCGTATTGAACTGAGGCTCACGAAAACGCACACCCGCCGGGAGGCGGGGCCGCAAAGCCAGGGATCTCCCCCCGAGACCGCCCAGCTTCCGAAGAGCCCATAAAGCGTTTTGGATTGCGCTCGATCTGGGGTTTTTGGAAGATTTTCCGCTGATTTCATTTCTGGACGCGCGGAGCCGCCGTCCGGAGCCCCTCCTCGCGCGCAAGTCACCAACCAACAGGGAGGATCTTCATGAGACTACGACGGTTTGGGAGGATGGGGTTCGGGTTTGCTGTGCTCGCGCTGGTGTCGGCCGCTGCCCATGGGACGGCTCTCTCGGTCGCGCTCGACCTCCAGGGACAGGGGTTGAGCCTGGCCGAGGCTGGAGCGGGGCTTCAGGGGATCGGGGCCGGATCGGTGAACCTGTCCGTCAACGTCGGCGGGCCCGTGCAGGCGGCGCTGCTGTACTGGGCCGGCAGGGACCGGCCGTGCCCGCAGAGCGGTGGAAATTGCATCATTCCCAGCCAACCTTACAAAGACCAAGTGCTCAGATTCGATGGATCCCTGATCACCGGCACGATCATCGGCACCGAGGGGCAGCCCGTCTCGGGAGGCGGTCCGATCCACAACATCGGCTTTCTAGCGGACGTCACGGCCGCGGTCCAGGCCAGAGGCACCGGTCTCCAGAGCTTCTCGCTCGCGGACGGCGATCTTTCGAGCAACCTGTTCCGCTTGAACGGCGCCACCCTGCTGGTGATCTACACCGATCCCTCGGCCACGGCCACCTACCGGCTGATCGTGTTCGACGGCCTCGACTTCGCGTTCGGCGATGATCCGACGCCCGGCGAGACGCGCATCACCATGCCCGTGGTCTTCAATCATGGTGCCGCGACGAGCGCGCGCCAGGCGCAGATCGTGATCGCCAGCGGCGACGGCATCCCCGGCCGGCCGGACCGCATCGACATCAGCAACAACCCGAGCCTGGTCAACACCCTCGACGGCTCGGACGGCTTCGATTGGGACAGCGATTCCTTCCTGGCCAACGTCCCGGCCGGCGCCGGCTCGACCACCGTGCAGGTCTTCTCCGAGCCGATGGGCCAGAACCCCGACTCGCTGCTCTGGGCTCTCGCCGTCCTGCGGGTGCCGGTGGAGGAAGTGGAGCCGCCGGCCGGCACGGAAGGCTGCACGCCCGGCTACTGGAAGAACCACACCGATTCCTGGGCGGGCACCGGCTACTCTCCGGGCCAGACCACGGGGAGCGTCTTCAGCGGCGCCGGCGCGTTCCCGTCGCTCGCCAGCCAGAGCCTTCTGCAGTCGCTCCAGGGCGGCGGCGGACCCGGCACGCTGGGTGCGGCCAAAATCCTGCTGCGGGCCGCCGTCGCGGCCCTGCTCAACGCCGCCCATTCCGGGGTCGATTACCCACGGACCTCGGCCCAGATCATCGCCGACGTCAACGCGGCCCTCGCGAGCAACAACCGGGACGCCATGCTGGCGCTGGCCACCAGTCTGGATGACGACAACAACCTGGGTTGCCCGCTGAGCTAGCTGGGTTGCCCGCTGAGCTGGACGGCCAGCGGAAAGTTTGTCGTTTTAGGATATCCTTTACGGGGGGCGCCTCAGGGTGGCCCCCCGTTCCATTTTTGCTATTCTTGATGCATCGCGCTCCGGAACGGGGCTTTTCCTTTTGGGTTGCCTTTGTCTATCGGCATCACGAAGACCGCCAGCCGAGACCGCCTCCTTTGGATCGGTGAGAGCCCAGGCTCGCTGGCGGGCGCTCTGGCCGAGGTCTTCGAGGTCGAGGAAACACCGGCGCTCGTGCCGGCTGCCTGTCTCCTGGGTGCGCGCCGGCCTGACGCGCTGCTGATGCGGGTGGAGGAGGGCGGCCTCGAGCTCCTGAGGGAGCTGAGAAGCGATCCGCGCACCCGCGACCTGCCGGTCGTCCTGATCGGCGGAGCGGCCAGCGAAGGCCGCTGCCTGGACGGCATCGAAGCCGGGGCGAGCGACTTCCTGGTCGAGCCCTTTTCCCCCCGCGCGCTGGCCGTCCGGGTGGCGGCCTGCCTGCGCGCGGCCCGCGCCCGCCGCGACGCCGACGCCCGCGAGGACGACCTGCTCGCCGAGGCCCAGATGGCCACCGAGGCCCTGAGCCGCAGCGAGCAGCGCCTCCAGGCCTTCCTCAACCACAGCCCCCTGGCCGCCTGGATCACCGACGAGGAGGGCCGCTTCCTCTTCCTCAGCCAGCCGTACACCCGCATCTTCGGCATCCGGCGCGAGGCCGCCCTCGGCAAATCGGTCTTCGAGCTCTTCCCGGCCGTCTACGCCCAGGCGATCTACGACAACATCCGGGCCGTCGCCGAGACCGGGGGCTCGCTGGAAGACGTCGGGACCGCTCCCCGGCCGGACGGCAGTGTCGGCCATTTCCTGGTCTACAAGTTTCCCGTCCACGACGAGTTGGGCCGCCGGCTCGTGGGCGGCTTGGCGGCCGACATCACCGAGATGAAGCGCAGCCAGGACGCGCTACGCGAGAGCGAGGAGCGGTTCCGGCTGGCGACCCAGGCGATCAGCGGCATGATCTACGACTGGTCGATGGAGACCAACGCCGTCCGGCGGTCCCAGGGGCTGGTCGGGCTGCTCGGATACTGGCCGGAGGAAGCGGAATCCCAGCTCGACTGGTGGAAGGAGCAGATCCACCCCGAAGACGTGGCGCGGATCGACCGGGAGGTCTTCGCGGCCATCGAGGAGGGCAGCCCCTCCTTCAGCGTGGAGTACCGGCTGCGGCACCGCGACGGCCGTTACCTCCACGTCTGGGAGAAGGGGCTCGTCGTCCGCGATCCCCAGGGCCGGGCTCTGCGGGTGGTCGGCAGCACGATCGACATCAGCGACCGCAAGCACGCTCAGGAGGAGCTGGAGCGGGCCCACCACGAGGCCCAGGCCGCCAACGAGGCCAAGGACCGCTTCCTCGCCACCCTCAGCCATGAGCTGCGCACGCCGCTGACGCCCGTGCTCGCGGTCGTCTCCAGCCTCGAGTCGGACTCCCGCTTCGCCGGCCACACGGCCGAGCTCGCCATGATCCGGCGCAACGTGGAGCTGGAGGCGCGGCTGATCGACGACCTGCTCGACCTGACCCGCATCACGCGCGGCAAGCTGGAGCTGCACCGCCGGGACGTCGACGCCCGTCAGGTCGTCCAGCATGCCGTCGCCACCGTCGAGCAGGAGAGCCGGGGCAAGGGCCTGGAGCTGGCGGTGGAGCTCGCGGCCGAGGAGCACCGCGTCTGGGCCGACGCCCCCCGGCTCACCCAGGTCCTCTGGAACCTGCTGAGCAACGCCGTGAAGTTCACGCCCCCGGGCGGCAGGATCACCGTGCGGTCGTGGACCGAGCCGGCCTCGAGCCTCGCCGGCGTCCGCGAGCTGGCCGTCGAGGTCCGCGACACGGGCATCGGCATCGAGCCGGACGTGCTGCCGCGGATCTTCGACGCCTTCGAGCAGACGGACCGGCGCATCACCCGCAAGTTCGGCGGCTTGGGCCTGGGCCTGGCCGTCAGCCGCGCCATCGTGGACCTGCACGGCGGGCGGCTGGTGGCGGTCAGCGCCGGGCGGGGACAGGGCGCGGCGTTCACCATCCGGATGCCCCTCGGCGGCGTTCAGGAGGACCTGGACGAGACGGGAGCCTGGTTCTCCCGGCCGCGTCCGGCGGGCAGCGTGCCGAGCCCGGCCCCCACGCGTCCCCTCTCCATCCTCCTCGTCGAGGACCACCCAGACACGGCCGAGGCCATGGCGGACCTGCTGGCCTTGAGCGGCCACCAGATCACCATCGCGGGCTCGGTGGGAGAGGCCCTCGCCGCGGCGGCGGCGGCCGCCGGCCGTTTCGACCTCGTGCTGAGCGACCTCGGGCTCCCCGACGGCTCGGGGCAGGACCTGATGCGCGAGCTCGTCCGCCTCCATGGCCTCAAGGGGATCGCGCTCTCGGGCTACGGCATGGAAGAGGACATCCGGCGCAGCCGGGAAGCCGGCTTCGCCCGGCATCTCACCAAGCCCGTCAACCGCCAGGCCCTGGAGGCCGCGATCCGCCAAGTGGTGAGCGGGAGCTGAGCCGCCGCCCTGCCTCCTCAGCGGTCGGCGAAGGCGATCGTGCTGATCAGGGCGTTCTCCGCCTGGCGCGAGTCGAGCCGGGTGTGCTGGGCCACGACGGGGATGTCCGACTCGATGACGCTGGCGTAGTCGGTGTCGCGGGGAATGGGCTCGGGATCGGTCAGGTCGTTGAACCGGATGTGCCGGGTGCGCCGGGAGGGGACGGTGATCTCATAGGGGCCGACGGGGTCCCGGTCGGCGAAGAAGATGGTGATCTCGACGTGGGCATCGTGGTCCGTCGAGTTGAGCAGGCAAACCGTCTCATGGCTCGTCATCTGCGGCTCGGGCCCGTTGCTCCAGGACGGGATGTACCCTTCGGCGATCGCCCAGCGTGTGGATCCTATCCATTGCGCCCTCATGGCCTTCTCCTCCTTGAAGGAATTTGATACCAGACAGCAGGGGAGTGTTTTCTGCAATACGGGTGCCGAACCGCTCCCCGGCGCCCGCCCTTCGTGCTGTGAACCACGGCCTGGAGTCCCAATAAGACTGCCCGTATGTTGCGTGCCCCGGAATCGGGTGCCCTCTAGATCCCTTTTCTGTTGTGAATGAGCTCGCTGTGTTTCCCTGGAAGAGCCGTGAGTCTCCCCCCGAAAGGTCGAATGTTGGAAAAGTTACCTCGTTTCTCCTCCGTGTGGGGTGAAACGCTGCGAAACTCCTCGCAGGCTGGCCGTGAGAGCCTCGGTTCGCAACATCTGCCGAGGGGTCTGCAACTCCCCTCCGTAAAATCAGTCCAGGTTGCCCCAATTCGGATACATGATGCTGCTCATTGACAACAAGCGGGCGCGTGGTAGATGCTCACACCCGCAGGTTGACAACATGGAGGTTCTGGCGAGGAGCTCATCGTCGGGATCTCACAGCCGCAGCCGGCAGGGGAGAGACCATGACATCCGATTTGTCGATGGACGCCATCGTGGCGCGTCTGGAAGAGCAGATCGCCTTCCACCGGGAGCGCGAGTCCTTCCACGCCCAGCAGGGGGCCTACCATCAGGAGCATCAGTCTCTGCACGCGGCCGAGCTCGCGGCCTTGAGCACGAGCCTCGAAGCCTTCAAGACCGCCACCGCCAAGGCCGCGGAGCTGGCGAGCCGGACCGTAATCCCGTCAGCCGACCTGGAGCCCCTCGCCGGCCAAGCCTTGGACATCGGCCGCAAGCCCTCCCTGACCCGAATGGTCCAGCGCGTCATCGAATCCCGGCCCGCCGGAGAGGCCTGGGGCACCGCCTACATCACCTACGAGATCAACCGCCGCTACGGCGACCGCCTAAGCCGGCCCGTCAAGCCCAAGATGGTCTCGATCACCCTGCGCCGGATGGCGGCGGCGGGCAAGCTGCGGACGGTGCGGGAGGGGCGGCCTCACCATGAGGCGCTGTATGGGCGGGGGTAAGGGGGCAGGCTCTGCTCGCCGCAGCGAGTGTTGTTCCCCGAAGGCCTCGGTTCATCGGCGGGGTTGAGTCACCGACGTTGGAACCTTTAGAGGGTGTCTCGAAAGTCTTTCCCTGCCAGCGCGATCTGCCCTCCGAAAACCTCACCCTCGGTCCCTCTCCTAAAGGAGAGGGAGGTCTAGTCCGAAACGTCATGCCATGAGATCCCTCTCCTTTAGCTCTGTCAGCTCGGCGGGCGAGCAAATGGGAGTTGAGGAAGAGCCCTGCTCCTCAGGAGGCCCAACGGGCCGTGATCCCTCAGCCCAGGGCAACGCCCTGGGTCGGGTGGGCGGCACGGCGTCCGGGAAAGCCCGCGGCCGATCCCACGAACCCAGCCCGATGGGCTGGGCTGAGGGAACCCAGGCCGTTGGCCCGGAACAGCACACCCTCTTCCTCAGGAGGAGAGGGGCAGGGGTGAGGTCGCCGAAGGGCACAGCGCACGACAGGCAAGATACTTTCGAGACACCCTCTTAGGTTCCCATCCCTGTTCTCAGCGATCCAGAACCCGCAAGTGAATCGGCTGATCCCGGTCCAGAAGCTTCTGTCCCGGCAGCGTCGTCCCCGTCGCCTGGAAGTTGCGGTTCGTCCCCGCGCCCCAGAACTCCAGGACGAGCAGGAGCGCGGCCACGCCTCCCAGCGCCTGGAGCAACCGTTTCGGCGGATCGCCGGGCACCAGCGTGAACCCTGAGGTCCGCTTCCTGATCCTCTCGCCGATCCAGACCAGGGCGGCCGCCGTCAGGGTCAGCCAGAAGGGGAGGACGAGCAGGCCCTGGCGGACGTAGCCGAAGAAGAGGCCGGTGGCAATCATGCCGGCGGCGGTGAGGAGGAGGACGATCGCCAGCCAGCGGCGCGAGGGGCCCGGCGTCGCGAGGCAGCAGAGCAGGCCCAGGACGGCGAGCGGCAATCCCAATCCCCAGCCGGCTCCCGATTCGGGCGTGAAGACGTCCACGGGCTGGCGGACGCCGTTCAGGCCTCCGGGCCAGTCCCACTGGGTCCAGCCGAGCGTCCAGGCCGAGAAGAAAAGCCGCCACTTCTTGAGGACGAGCCGGACGAAGGCGCCGGGGTTCTCGAGGATCCAGGCCCGTGCGATGCGGTCGCCGTGGAGGATGAACTCGAGGTGCTGCGGGTCGGTGAGGTCCAGGACTCCCGTCGTGGCCTTCGAGGCCAGGAAGTCCCGCGAGAAGGTGCCCTCTGCCTGCGGGTTGTTGGCGAGCGCCAGGTTGACCGGGCCGTAGATCGTCAGCGGCACGAAGAGGGGGAGCGGCTCGGCGAGATGGCCGGCCAGGCGGTCGTTCATCTCCGAGAGGTGCAGCGCGTTGCGGATCGCCCAGGGGGCCACGGCGAGGGCCCAGCCGAGCATCACCAGGACCCAGGGACGGAGGCCGGCGGCCCCCAGCTCCCGGCGGCCCCGGAGCCAGCCGAGGAGGCCGGCGCCCACCAGGAGGACGGCGATCAGCACGGCTTCGGCGCGGATCAGCGCCAGGAAGCCGAGCAGCAGGCCGAGCCCCACGGCCGATTTCCAGCCGCCGGTCGTCACATCGGGAGCGGCTAGAGGATGATCGAAGCGGCGGCTCCAGAGGAGGAGGCAGAGCATCAGGACGGTCAGGTAGGTCCCCTCGGTGACCGGTGCGACGCCGATCACGTAGAGGCCGAAGTGCCAGGCGCAGAGGAGGGAGGCAACCAGGGCCACCGTGCGGCCCAGGTAGGGCTTTATCAGAAGGTAGAGGAGGCCGACCGGCAGGCTGCCGATCAGGGCCGTCACCACCTTGACGGCGAAGTAGGGGACCCGCTCGTGCCCCGGGCCCGCCCCCACCAGCGCGTGGATGGCCGCCAGCACCCAGGCGAAGCCGGGAGGATGAAAGGGGATGCCGTTGTCGTAGAGGCGGCCGTTCAGGAGAGCGCGCGCGTAGTCGTAGAAGGTCTCGGAGTCGCCCTCGTAGAAGAGGGTGTAGGGCCAGCTCCAGTCCCGGTTGGAGCGCGCGAAGGCCAGCCGGTGGACCCAGGCGAGGACTGTAAGGCCCAACGCCCACCACAGATCGGTGCGGCCGGACCTTCCCGGGGCCTTGCCGGTCTTGCGCTCGCGCCGCTCTACCTCGCGCCGTTCCTGCCGGGACGGCTGCCGGCCTTTGCCTCTGGTCATCGCGACTCCGTCTGAAGTGGGTGGAGGATAGCAAAAACCCCTCTCTCCCAGGGGAGAGAGGGGTAGGGGATGAGGGGGGATTTTTTACTGCGTGCAGACCGGGCGTGCGCCGCAGGCGATGCCGTGGGCGCTGTAGGCATCCCAGATCCGGCAGCCGTTGGGCGTGCCGTTGGCCAGGTTGCCGTCGTCGTCGTCCGCGGACAGGAAGACGGTGTACCAGTTGGTGGCGGCGCAGCCATCCACCACGGCGGCCGTGTTGCACTTGCCGCCCGAGACGACCCGGTAGGCGCTCTTGCTGGGGGTCAGGCTCTTGTACCAGATGGCATCCATCTTCTGCCAGCCGGTGGTGGTGCCCCAGCGGGTGATGAGCTGCTTGGAGAGGTCCCAGTTGGCCGTACCGGCGATGTAGCTCTCGCAGTGGCCCTCGTAGCCCATCGGACCCTGGTAGGCGGAGAGGCCGGAGGTGTAGGGGCAGGCGTAGCGGTCGCAGTTGATGCCGGTGTTGGAGGCGACGTTGCTGGGCTTGGCGATCGTGTGGCTGCCGCCGCTGGCGAAGGACGCCATGTCACGCACGCCCGTGCAGGTGGCGTTGCAGTTGGCGCAGGGGACGCCGGGCCGGAAGTTCTTGCCGATGCAGGGGTCCTTGGTCTCGATGAAGGCGAAGGTGTCGCCCACCGCCTCGCCGGTGCCCTTGTCGGAAGCGGCGCCGCCCGAGTTGGTGTCCATGCCATGGCCCCACT
>Ga0126305_10000023_pt1 | contig 67974 bp, 51 predicted proteins | sample Plot26_FD_92536 | JGI IMG/M metagenome (GOLD analysis project Ga0126305, IMG submission 92536) | Serpentine soil microbial communities from UC McLaughlin Reserve, CA, USA - Plot26 | ecosystem: Environmental > Terrestrial > Soil > Grasslands | place: USA: UC McLaughlin Reserve, Lake County... | reverse complement strand
CGATCCACGCCGTCACCCTTAACCCAGAGCGCGACGCCGTGGTGGCCGAGTACCACCGGGGGGCTGAGCGCCAAACAAAAGCCGCATGAACGACGAGGCGACAACTACCTTGACACGCGCCGTTTCCGTCTATAGAGATAAGGACAGACGGAATTCCCCGCCGGTTCTCTGGGAAGAGATCCCCAGGAGGGCAGAGTATCCCATGGCCGGAACATTCTCGAGGCTTCTCTACCACGTGGTCTTCAGCACCAAGCAACGAGCTCCCTTCATCGATCCGAAGCTGTGCCCCGAGCTATACCCCTACATGGAAGGCATCGTCCGTCGCCAGGGAGGATGGCTCCTGGCCCTCGGCGGCATGCCCGATCACGTCCACGTGCTCCTCCGTCTCAAGCCGGACATGCCAGTGTCGGACTTGGTGCGACACGTGAAGGGTGGCTCCTCGAAGTGGGTTCACGATCAAGAGGGCCTGTCGCCGGAATTCGCCTGGCAACTGGGTTATGCGGTGTTTTCCGTCAGCGAATCAAAGGAGAGCGCGGTACGGGCGTACATCCGGACCCAGGAGAACCATCACCGGCGGGCCACCTTCAAGGAGGAACTGGTCGGCCTGCTGCGGAAGCACCGCGTCGAATACAATCCGGCCTATCTCTGGGACTGAAAATTGGCGGAGAGGCACCGCCCCTTCAGGGCGGAGGGGAGGGGGCGGGAGTAACTCAACTTCGGCCCCTTCAGGGCCAACAGCCAGTGGGTCCGGGAGCGTCCGCCCTGGAGGGGCGAAATTTGAATAGCCCGGCGCTTCAGCGCCGGGTAGGCGGCCAGATCCCCGCCTCTCCCGCCCCAGGGGGCGGTGCCTTCCCCCCGCAACCTCCGCCCTCCCACCCCGTACAATAGACATCGGGCCCCCGCCCCTCCCGGGCGCCGGTCCGTCTCCCAAAGGGGACACACACTCATGACTCCTATCCTAGAGCTGCGGAACGTCCGCAAGGCCTACGGGGACTTCGTCGCGGTGGACGACGTCTCGATGTCGGTGCCGGCGGGGAGCATCTTCGGCTTGCTGGGGCCCAACGGGGCGGGCAAGACGTCGACCATCCGCATGATCATGAACATCACGGCCCAGGACTCGGGCCAGATCTCGGTCTTCGGCCATCCGCGGACGGCGGAGGATCTGCGGCGGATCGGCTACCTGCCCGAGGAGCGCGGGCTCTACCGCAGGATGACGGTGATGGACCAGCTCCTCTTCCTCGGCGAGATCCGCGGCCTCAAGGGGCCCAAGCTCCGGCCCGACATCGAGCGCTGGCTGGAGCGGGTGGAGCTCACCAAGTGGTCCAAATCCAAGATCGAGGAGCTGTCGAAGGGCATGCAGCAGAAGGTGCAGCTCATCGGCACCGTTCTCCACCAGCCGGACCTGCTCATCCTGGACGAGCCGTTCTCCGGCCTCGATCCCATCAACCAGGAGCTGTTCCGGGACCTGCTCGGGGAGTACCGGTCCGCGGGCAAGAGCGTCGTGCTCTCCACCCACGGCATGGAGCTGGCCGAGCGGATGTGCGACCACATCTGCCTGATCTCCAATGGCCGAGCCGTGCTGGACGGACCGCTCAAGGACATCAAGCGGCGGGTGGGCGGCAACGCCTACCGGCTGGTCGCCGAGGGCAACCTGGAGCGCCTGCACGACCTGCCGGAGGTCGAGCAGGCCATCACGCAGAACGGGGTGGTGAAGCTGTTGCTGCGGCCGGACGCCTCGGGCGCTCAGCTCCTGCGGCAGATGGTCGAATTCCTCGAAGTTCACGAGTTCCGCTCCGAAGAGCCGGAGCTGGAGCAGATCTTCATGAAGGCGGTGCGCGATGCGGCTTGAAAACGTCGTGGTGGTAGGCAAGCGCGAGTACCTCCAGCGGGCGAAGACCAAGGCGTTCTGGATCACCACGCTGACCCTCCCCCTGTTCGTGGTTGCGCTGTCGGTGCTGCCCGCCTTGCTGCTCTCGAAGAGCAAGGCCAACCAGAAGATCGTGGTGGTGGACGAGACCGGCAGGCTGGGCGCCCCCCTGGTGGCGAAGCTGAACGCCAAGGGCGGCGAGAAGCCCAAGGAGCCGAAGGAGCCGGCCAAGACCAAGACGCGCAGGAGGGACGACGACGGTCTGGCGACCTTCCAGGCGACGGCCGAGCCCCCGGCCGCCGACCCGACGGCCCAGAGGGCGGCGCTCGACCGGCAGGTGCTGGACAAGGAGATCGACGCCTGGGTCTGGATCACCCCTGGGGTGTTGCAGGATGAGAAGGTCGAGTACCACGCCCGGAGCGTCTCCAACGTCTTCACCCAGGATTCGCTGCGGGACGAGCTCTCGTCCATCGTGCGGCAGGAGCGCTTCCGGCAGGCCGGGATCGATCCCCAGCGGGTGGAGGAGCTCAGCGGGTCGGTCCGGCTCGATCCCCAGAAGGTCTCGGAGAAGGGGAGCCGCTCGGAGGGCAGCATAGGGGCCGCGGCGCTCGCCATGGTCATGTTCTTCATGCTCTACATCTCGATCATCATGTGGGGCCAGCAGGTCATGCAGGGCGTGCTGGAGGAGAAGAGCTCGCGGGTGATCGAGGTGGTGATCTCGGCGGTGACGCCGTTCGAGCTGATGATGGGCAAGCTCCTCGGCATCTGCCTGCTGGGGTTGACGCAGCTCGGCATCTGGCTCGGCACGCTGCTGGTGGTGACCGCGCCGGGCGTGATCGCCACGATGGCGTTCCTGCCCCCCGACGTCAAACTGCCGACGCTGTCGCCGGCGATCCTGATCAACTTCGTCCTGCTCTTCATTCTGGGCTTTCTGGCCTACGCGACGCTTTACGCCGCCATCGGCGCGTCGTTCAACAACCTCCAGGAGGCGCAGCAGGCGGCGGGCGTCGCGATGATCTTCGTGGTCACCCCGGTGATGTTCATGTATCCGGTGATCAACGACCCGAACTCGACCATGGCCACGGTGCTGTCGCTGATTCCGATGTTCACGCCGCTGCTGATGCCCCTGCGCATCGCCATCGACATGCCGCCGGCCTGGCAGATCGCGCTCGCCTACGTCCTGACGATCGGCTTCGTGCTCGGCATGATCTGGGTCTGCGCCAAGATCTACCGGGTCGGCATCCTGATGTATGGCAAGAAGCCGACGTTCCAGGAGATCTGGAAGTGGACGCGGTACGCCTGAGGCGGATCGTCCTGGCGGCGGTCCTGGCCTGGACCTGCATGACCAGAGGTGCCGGGGCGGCGGAGCCCGTCCCGGCGCCGGACCCGTCCGCCGGGCTGCCGCGTGGCACCCTGATCGAAAAGGTGGCCTGCGCCGGCCAGCCGGATCAGGCGTACTCCCTCTATCTTCCGTCGTCCTACACCCCGGACCGCCGCTGGCCGATCCTCTACGCCTTCGACGCCCGGGGTCAGGGACGGACGGTGGCCGAGCTGTTCCAGCGGGCCGCCGAGACCCATGGCTGGATCGTGGTCAGCTCCTGGAACACGGCGAGCGACGTCGGAGGCAGCTCGCCGATGGAGGGCAACTTCGCCGCCATGAGGGCGCTGTGGGCGGACACCCATGCCCGCTTCGCCGTCGACGACAAGCGGGTGTACGCCGCCGGCTACTCCGGCACGGTGCGCTTCGCCTGCACCCTCGCCCTGACCGTGCCGGGATCGATCGCCGGGATCATCGGCGCCAGCGCCGGCTTCCCCATCGGATCGCCGCCGCGGAAGGACAACCCGTTCGCCTTCTTCGGCACCTATGGCGACCGCGACTTCAATTACTACGAGATGCGGGACCTCGACCGGACGCTGGGCGCTCTCGGCCTGCCGCACCGTATCGAGGGCTTCGCCGGCCTGCACGAATGGCCGCCGGTGGAGATTGCCACGCGGGCGGTCGCCTGGATGGAGCTGCAGGCGATGAAGAGCGGACTGCGGGAGAAGGCGCCCGCGCTCGTCGAGGCGGAGTGGGCCGCCGACCGCGAGCGGGCGCGGGCGCAGGCCGCCGCCCATCCCGCGGACGCCCTCCACACCTGGACCGCCATGGCCGCCGGCTATGCCGGGCTGCGCGATGCTGCTGATATCGCCGAGGCCGAGCGGGAGGCCGCGGTCCTCGCCGCCTCGCCCGCCTGCCAGAAGGAGCTCCGCGAGCGCGAGGAGCGGGAACGCCGCGACAAGGAGATGCTCGCCCGGGCGCCGGGCATCCTGGCGCGCGGCAATCCGGGCAACGAGCCGGTGACCATCGCCCAGATCGCGGCCGAGCTCAAGATCCCGCAGCTCAAGGAGCGCGCCGCGTCGGCCGACCCCGAGGAGAGCCTCGCCGCCCAGCGGATCCTCAGCACCTACGAGGGGCAGACGGGGTTCTACCTGCCCCAGTCGCTCTTCGAGCGGAAGGAATACGACCGCGCCATCTTCATGCTCTCCCTTGCCGCCGAGATCCGCCCGGAGGCGCCCGGTCCCTGGGTGTCGATCGCGGCGGCGCACGCCCGCAAGGGGAAGCCCGGCCGCAAGAAAGCTTTGGAGGCCCTGCGGACCGCGGTGGACAAGGGATTCTCCAATCCGGCCGTCCTGGACAGCGAGGCTTTCGCCGGCCTGCGGCAGGACGAGGAGTTCCAGCGGATTCGGGCCCGGGTGGTCGAGCGCGCGGAAGCCAAGCTAAGATGACGGGGTGAGAGTGGCCACTTGGTAACCCGCAATCCTTTTCCCCAGCGGTCGGGCGGCGGCGGCATGGGCGGCGGCTTTGGCGGCTTCGGCCTCGGAGGGCCGGCGCCCCGGGACGTGCTGATCCTCATCGGCGTCCTGTTCGCCACGTTCGCCCTGCGGTTCTTCCAGTCGACGGCGATCGTGCCGGCCCTTCTGCAGCTCACGCCGGAAGTCTGGCGGAGCGGCTGGATCTGGCAGCTCGCCACGTACCCGTTCGTGGGCTTCGGCAGCCCGGGCATCTGGTTCCTGATCGAGCTGCTGATCCTCTACATGTTCGGCCGCGACGTGTACTTCGGCCTCTACCGCCGGCACTTCTGGCGGCTGATCCTGTGGAGCTCGATCGGCGCCGCCCTGGTGGCCGTGGCGGTCCACGCGCTGCTGACGCTGACGGGGGCCATGCAGGTCACCGCGCCGTTCCTGATCATGCAGGGGCAACGGCTGCTGCTGGCGATTTTCATCGCCGCCTTCGCCACGGCGCACGCGGACGCCACGATCTACATCTTCTTCGTCCTGCCGGTCCGCGCCAGGTGGATGTTCGCGGTCGAGATCGTCTTCGCCTTCATGGCCTTCCTGAGCACGCGGGACCTGCCGGGCTTCCTGGGGATCTGCGCGGCGGTGGGCCTCTCCTTCCTCTACGTCCGATCGAGCGGCTCGGTGCTGGGCGGCAAGCGGACCTTCCGCGAGATGTGGCTGCGGATCCAGCGCTGGTGGATTCAGCAGAAGCTCGACCGGGCGCGCAAGAAGCGGGGCTTCCGGGTGATCCCGGGAGAAGGGAAGGGGAATCCGAACGTGCGCAAGGGGCCCTGGGTGAATTAGAGAGGATGCCGGCCGTTACGGCCTCTACACCACCTCCACCCACTCCAACGCCACCTCCGGGTCCTGGAGGATCCGCCGGGCGATCCGCTGGAACGTCTCCCCGGCGTCGGTGACGCAGAAGTGATGGGCAACCGGCTGCGTGGCTTCGAGGTGCCGCTCGGAGAGGCCGCCGGCCACCATCTCGGCCACGGCTTCGGCGGAATCGACCAGCGTCACATCCGGTCCCGCCACCCGCTGGAGCACGGGGACGAGCAGCGGATAGTGCGTGCAGCCGAGGACGAGGGTGTCGATGCCGGCGTCGAGCAGGGGCCGGAGATAGCGCCCGGCAACCTCTTCGGTGACGGGGTCGTCGTGCCAGCCCTCTTCCACCAGCGGCACGAGGAGCGGACACGCCTGGCTCAGGATCTCGAGGTCGGGACGGATCGCCCGCAGCGCCCGGGGATAGGCATCGGAGCGCACCGTCGCCTCGGTGGCGATCACCCCCACCCTGCCGCGGCTGACGGCCGCCGCCTTGCGCGCCCCCGGCTCGATCACCCCCCAGGTGGGCAGCTCGTGCATGTCGAGGTTGGGCAGCGCCAAGGCGGAAGCCGTGTTGCAGGCCACCACCACGCCCTTGACGCCGCGGCCGGTGAGGAACTCGATGTTGCGCCGGGTGTAGCGGGTGACGGTGTCCGGCGACTTGCTGCCGTAGGGCAGGCGCGCCGTGTCTCCCAGGTAGAGGATCGACTCCCCCGGCAGGCGGCGGCGCAGGGCCGAGACCACCGTCAGCCCTCCGACCCCCGAGTCGAAGACTCCGATGGCGTCGATCATTTCGTAACCATCAGCGCGGCGCAGCCGCGCCGCGGTCCGGCACCAGCGGCCGCGACGTGTCGAGGTGCCCCGCGAAACTCTCCCGCTGCGTGCCGTTCCACAGCAGCACCACCTGGGAGGCCTGGGGGACGTTGAGGACGACCGAGTCCACGATGCTGTAGACCCGCTGGATCTCCTCCGTCGAGCCGCTCGGGGGAGGGTCCTGGTGGTCCGGCCAGCGCAGATCGATGTAGGCGGTGCCGTCCTTGCCGAGCTGGACGGTGCCGAGGGTGACCTCCGGCGGGAAAGGACGCACCAGCCCGGAGCCCTTCGGGCCTTCGAGGAGGGCGGTCACGACCTTCCGGATACGGTCCTTCGGCGCCTCGGTCACCTGGAGATCGCGCGGCTCGGATCTCAGCACGCCGCCGTCGGCGGGGAAGTAGAGGTTGAAGCCGACCTTCTCGCCAACCTGGGCCTCCGTCTCCGCCACTCCCGGCCGCAGCCTGCCGCCGCCGCGCCCGGAGAGCCACCACCACACCCCGGCGCCCACGAGCAGCGCCAGCGCGAAGCCCAGGATGAAGCTCGCCGCGCGCCGGCTCATGCGGGCCTGCCCGTCCTCGCGGGAGGCTTGGCCGGAGGGGCCTGGCCTGGAGCTGGAGCTTGACCTGGAGCAGGTGCCTGACCTGGAGCCTGGCCCGGCGCGGGCTGGCCTGCCGCCGGCGGCTCCGGACGGTTCTCGACCTGCGCCTTGTAGCGGGCCACGGCACGCGTCAGCGCATCCACGAGCTGGTCGCGGTAGGCGGGGTCCTGAAGCTTCTTCTCCTCGTCCGGGTTGCTCACGAAGCCGAGCTCCACGAGCACGGCCGGCATCGTGGCGCCGATCAGCACCCGGAAGGGAGCCTGCTTGACCCCGCGGTCCCTGAGCTGCAAGGTCTGGTTGAGCTCGCCCTGGATCATGTTGGCGAACCGCTGGCTCTCGGCCATGTGGTGCGACTGCGCCAAGTCCCAGAGGATGAGATCGACGTCCTGCTGCGCCGCCGAATTTTCTCCCTGACCTTCTCCCTGACCTTCTCCCTGAGCCGCATCCTGGCCGGCGTTCTCCGCGCGGGCCGCACGGGCGGCCCGCGAGTCGGTGGCCTGGGGACTCAGGAAGTACGTCTCCGTGCCAAAGGCGCCCGAGCCGAGCGAGGAGTTCAGGTGGATCGATACGAACAGGTCCGCCTTGTTCTGGTTGGCGATCGCCGTGCGCGTGTCGTGCGGAACGGCGACGTCCTCGCCGCGGGTGAGGAGGGTCCGCACCCCGATGCGCTCGAGCTTCGCCGCCAGCTCGCGGGAGAGCTGCAGCGTCAGCTCCTTCTCGGGCACGCCGCTGGGACCGATCGCCCCCGTCTCCGAGCCGCCGTGGCCGGGATCGATGACGATCATGCGGACGCCGGGCGCCCGCGGGGCCTCGACGGCGGGACCCGTCGGCACATCGATCGACGAGGTCTGGTGGACGTCGAAGACCAGCCGGAAGGGGTTCTCCAGGATGTAGCTCACGGCCTGGGCCCCCGGCGCGAGCTGGATGCGCACCTGCTGCGGCTCGACGACGACGCTCTGCACCAGCGGGTCCTGGATCTCCTTCGGCGGCGAGGGCGGGGTCAGCCGGTCCGCCAGCATCTCGACCGCGATCGTCCCCGGCTGCGACCGGTTGATCTGGTAGCGGGGCTCCTGGGGGAACTGCAGCACGACCGTCGTCATCCCCTGCAGGTGGACGACGTCGAGCGACACCCCCATCTCGCGGTTGCCGAGCCGGGCGATGGCGAGCCGCGCCGTTTCAGGACGCCACTCGAAGGAGTAGCCCATGAGGTCGCCGTACGTCTTGCGCAGGAACTCCACCGGCACCTGGAGCCCGCCCTCGCCCTGCGTCGGCGGCTGCGACAGGGAGACGATGGCGTCGCCCACGGTGACGATGGCGTTGCCGGGCCCGATCACGACGTCCTTGTCCGCCAGCCGCAGCGTGATGCTCTCCCCCGACTCGTCGCTCGTCAGCGTGCCGCCGAGGAGCTCGACGAGAGGCGACAGGCCGAACATCGGGCCGCCCGGGTTGATCGTCACCGGCACCGGCACCTCGCGCCCCTCGAACGTCACGGAGGGGCCGCGGGGAGGTACGGCGGGGGCGGCGGGGATCCCGGGACCGGCCGGGGGCGTCTGCGGCCGCTCGCCCTGGGCCCCGACGAGCATCGGCAGGAGCAGACAAAAGAAGGCCAAAGAGGTCCAGATACGACGGTCTTTCACGCGGGAGAGGATACCATCGAGTTGCGGCAGGGCAGCCACACGGGGCCGCCCCTAGAACTAAGGAGAGGAACGCGATGGAGATCCGGCAATTTCGGGTGGTGATCCGCACGCAGTACTTCGAGCGTGCGCTGAAATTCTATGGAGATGCCCTGGGGCTGCCGAAGCTCCGGAGCTGGGACACCGAGGATGGGCGTGGGGCGCTCTTCCAGGCCGGCTCGGCCGTCGTCGAGGTGCTGGGCGCGCCGTCGGCCCAGGACTCCCGTCTCACCGACGAGCGCTTCAACCCGCAAGGCCCCAAGACCAAGACCAAGCTCGTCTTCCTCGTCCCCTCGGCCCAGCAGGCCTTCGACGAGGTCTTCTTCCGCGAGAAGAACATCCCCGGCGGCCTGCTCAAGGACGACGACGGCGTCCTGATGTTCGAGACCCACGACCCGGACGGCATCCGGGTGGCGTTCAAGGAAGAGCGCGGGGACTGAGGCGCCCTACTGTGGTGGAAGCTCGGGTCGCTGGAAATCGCCGAGGATCGCCATCCCCGGGTTGATCAGCAGGCCGTCGGCCTCGAGCGCATCCATGATCGCTTTCGCCTCCTTGGCCCGGCCTTGCGCCCGGAGCACCGTCGCGAGGTTGAAGCGGATGTTCGAGGCGCCCCCGTCATAGACCGAGTCCGCCTGCCGGAACGCCGTCTCGGCGAGCTTCAGCAGCTCGGGGTCGCTCTTGCTCCTTTGATAGAAACTCGCTCCCAGAGCGTTGTAATTACCCGCGTTCAAGCCGGAATCCGGGCCGAACAGCGCGGCGGCGCGGCGCGCATACGCCACCGCTTGCGCGCCATCGCCCGTTCCCTCGGCGATCAAGCCATGGATCGTGAGGCAGACGGCTTCTTTGCAGAGCCCTTGCTTCTCCGCCTTCTCGAGCTTTCGCGCCGCGCTGTCCCAGTCCTTCATGGCCACCTCTTGCCAGACCGGAGAGAGCGGATCCTGGACGACCACCTGCGCCTGAGCAGGCAGGGTCCCAAGGAGCAGCGACAGCAGCAACAGCTTCGACGAGAGGCAGCGAGAGAGTGAATTGCGCCGGATCATCAGTCCTCCTAGGTCAGGTCGTCTCCGTCAGGTCCGATGATTATACCGGCGGCCAGCAGCGCCTTGAACCGTGCGCCTTCGAGCGACCGGCTCAGGCGCTCCGCTTGCGCCGCAACGCCCAAGCCCCTCCCATCGCCAGCGATAAAGCGAGTACGGCCAGCCCCACCGTGTCGAGCGTCGGGATCTCAAGAAGTGACGCAGGCCTCATGACGACCATAAAGGAGGCTCTGTCCGTCGCCGCCGAGACCTCATTGGTGCCGTTGCCGTCTGCGTCGTAGGAGAGGGTGCCCTGGTTGGAGATGATTGCGCCCGGCACGACTCCGGTTTTGACCTTGGCCTTGATGGTGATCGTCACCGAAGCCCCGGTGGCAATCGATCCGCTCCAGGTTACTGTGTTGGTGCCCACGGTGGCCGTGGCCGTGCCCGCGGTCGCTGTGGCGCTAAACAGAGTGAGCCCGGTCTCCAGGAAATCGGTGAATTCATTCCCCGGGTTGTCCTGCTGGGAAGCGGGACCAGCGTTGGTAAGCACCACGGTGTAGACCACGAAGCTTCCCGGATAAAGCGGGCCGGAGACTATCTTGGTACCGGAGACCAGCGCCGGCGAGATCACCGTGGTCGTCACTGTGGCCGTGGTGTCGCCGGGAGCGGCGTCAGGGGTGCTGGAGGTAAGGGAGGCTAAATTGAGCACCCTGCCCTCCGGTACCGACGAGGCAACCTTCACGACCAGCGTGAAGACGGCGTCGCCGACTCCGAAGCTCGGGTTGGTGCAACTCACCTCGCCGACCGCGCCCACCGCTGGATTCGTGCAGGTCCAACCGCTTGGCCAAGAAAAAGCGCCGAACGTCGTGCCCGCCGGTAGCGTATCGGAAAGTGTCACGCCAGCGTTGCTCGGGCCAGCGTTGTTCACCCTAATGGTATAGGTTAGGTTCATCCCCGCAGTCACCGGATCCGGGGTGTCCACTTGGGTCACCGACACATCCGCGGATGTGGTCACAGTGGTCGTTGCCGGGCCGCTCTGGTTGCCCGGATTGGGATCGGGTGTCGACGAGGAGGCCGTTGCCGTGTTGCTGAGCATGGTGCCCGCCGTAGTTCCGGGGTCGACCGCCACGGTCAGGGTGAAGACCGCACTGCTTACACCAAGCAAGGTGTTGGAGCACGAAACCGTGCCATCCACCGGGTCGGAGCACGACCAGCCGCTGGGCGATACCAGAGAGACAAACGTCGTACCCGCCGGCAGCGTGTCGGAAAGGCTCGGGTCAGCGGCGTTGCTCGGGCCGGCATTCTTAACCGTAATGGTGTACGTCAGGTCCGTACCCGCTTTTACCGGGTCGGGTGAGTCCACTACAGCGACCTGGAGGTCGGCCGAGGTTGTCACGGTTGTCGTGGCGCTGCGGCTCTCATTGCCAGGTAAAGGGTCAGGAGTCCCCGAAGAAACAATGGCGGTGTTGCTGACGGCGTCTGTCGTTCCGGAGCCGACGTTCACTACGAGCATGAAAACCGCACTGCCAAGCGGCAAAGAAACGATCGAGCACGAGATCGTACCGACTGCCGAAGTCGTGCAGGCGAGGCTCGGTGAGGCCGAAACAAACGTCGTCCCTGCGGACAGCGTGTTGGAGATCGATACCGCTGCGGCGTTGCTCGGACCGGCATTGTTCACGGTGATCATGTAGGTCAGGTTCGTCCCCGCGATCACCATGTCGGGAGCATCCACCTGGATTACCGACAGATCGGCCAAGGTGGACACATTGATCGTATGGACGCCGCTCTCGTCGCCCGATTGGCCCTCGGACGCTATCGATGAGGCAGTGGCCGTATTCGTGAGAAGGGTACCGGCTGGCACCGAAGGAGCCACTGCCACGGTCAGGCTGAAGACCGCGACGCTGCCCACTGCCAACGAACCCGTGGAGCAGGAAACCGTGCCGCCGGCACCCACGACCGGCGTACTGCACTGCCAATCGGTTGGCGACGACACAGAGACGAAGGTTGTCCCCGCCGGCAGCGGGTCGGTCCATGTCGCGGCGGGCGCGGCGTCAGGCCCGTTGTTCGTCACCGTGATCGTGTAGGTCAGATTCGTCCCGGCGATCACTGGCTCGGGCGTGTCCACTCCGGTGACGAGATCGGCGATGGGGAACAACCCGACGAGCACGGGATCGTGGTCAGAGGCCCGGAAAGGCTCGTCCTCCTGGAAAAAGGTGCGCGAAAGTGCGGAGCCGTCAGGCTTTACCTCGAAGGCCGACTCGCCAATGTCCCTGATGTCATCGTTGTAGTCGAGCAGGTCAGACTCGTCGGCGTTGATGTGCCAGATGCCGATACCGGTAACCTGGGGAACCAGGCTGGAGCTGGCGAAAGCCTGGTCCAGGCCAAGCTGGCCGTCGAAGACGTAGGAGTACGCAGCCGGGCCCAGCAGCGATGAGGACAGGTCGGTGAAGCCGCCGTCCGTCAGCGTCGTCACCGGGGTCTCCTTGGCGTAGGAGTTGAAGTCGCCGAGGAGCAGCACGTTGGGAGTCGCCGGCAGTACGGTTTCGGCAAGCCAAAGGAGCAGGTGTTTCGCCTGCTTGGTCCGCCGGTCGGTATAACAACCCTGGCCGTCCGACGCATCGGCGTCGGTACCCGCCGCGGCGCTACAGCCCTTGGACTTGAAGTGGTTCGCGATCACGGTGAAGCGTTTGCCGACCGCCTTATCGAGGACCTCGAACGTCTGGGCGATGGGCGGCCGATCGTGGTCCGGATCGAGATCGAAGAACGGCGGCTCAACCGGCGCAAGAGTGGCCGAACGATAGATCAGAGCTACCCGGATGGCGTCGCTGCCCAGCGTCTCGCCGGTGTTCACGAAAGCATAGCGATTCTCGCCGCCGCAGCGGAAATTGACCGCGCCGAGGAGATCGCTGATGGTGTCCCCGGTAGGGGTGTTCTCGAGCTCCATCAAGGCGAAAACGTCGGCGTTGAGCTCGCAGAGCACAATCGCGGCTCGCTTCCGCTGGCGGTCGAGCTCCTCAGGACTGTCGGCTCCCCGGCATTCCTGGTTCTTTTCCGGACCGCACAAGCCTCTTGGGCCCGGGGTCTTATCGATCGTGGTGAAGTAGTTGGAGAGGTTTACGCTCGCCGCCTTGATGGCGCCGCCGACCTCCGGCGCCGCCGCCGGCCGTGGATTGGCGACGGTGAACGCCACCAGGGCCGCCGCGGTGGGACGTACAAGCCAGGCATCGGTGCCGGGAGCGCCCGCGAAGGATCGGTGAAGAACACCTCTCAGGCCATCGACCTGATCGCCGCCCCGGAAGAAGTCGTCTCCTTGGGTACCAGCCGAGAACCCGCCCTTGTCCCGCGGATGGAAAATGAACTGATGGCCATCCGGAAGCGCAAGCGGCGAATTCTCGAGGTTATCGTCGTCGTCGAGGATGACCCGCCGACGGGCAAGTTCATTGAGATGGTTCTCGTAGCCCACCCGGTCCGGAGGCGCCGTCTCGGTGAACTGCCGCGGCCGGCCCCCCTCGAACAGCTCAATCTGGCCTAAGCGCGCTAGCTCGGAGTACCCCGAAACGGTGAGCGTGTCGACAAAGCGGACGAGCATCCCCGCGAGGGGCTCGTAGAAGGCGTCGACGTCGCCCGTAAGCGGCAGGTCGACCATCGAGGGCGTCACCTCGATGAGGTGATTTCCCGCGTGGGCGACAACAACCGAGCCCTCGGCTTCCGCCTTCATCTGGAGCATTCCCGAGAGCTCCGAGACAGGCCCTTTGGACCGTACCCGCTGCCCCTCGACGACCGGGGTCGGGCAGTCTCCGCAGAAGACGAAGATTCCTTCCGAAGTAAGCGGATCGGCATCGGTGTCGGCGTCTTCCTCCTGAAGGAAGAAACCCTGCAAACGGTCCGTTCCTTGGAAGCTGGCGGTGACGACGCCCTCGACGATGAACGAAACGCCGGGCGGAGGAGGAAGCCCGCCCAATAGGATGTCGTGGATGAGAGTCAGGTCCTCGTTGACGATGGTGCCCTTTCCCTGGCCGTCCTCGAGAACTGCGTTGGTGACGTTGGTCACGTCGACGACGAACGTCTCGTCCGGCTCCGCCGTGGCGTCGCCGTTGACCTGAACTTCGAACGTGTAGTCCAAGTCATCCTCAGGGATCGTCTGAGCGGTCAGCGTATTTGCAGTGAAATCGATGGGGGAGCTTGCCGAGTCGTTGTCCGTCGCAATGTTGAACGTAACTCCACCCGAAGGGGCCTGAGCGGAGAGGCTCACCGTAAAGGTAAAGGTGGTATTGCCGCTGTTTCCCTCGTCCTTGGAGACGTCATCGATCGTCAGACCGGGAAAGGCGTCTTCATTCGAGATCGTCCCCAGGGCTTGGCCCCTGCCGATAATGGCATTGGTGACGTTGCTAATGTCGACGGCGAACGTTTCGGCGTTCTCCAGGCCATCGTCGCCATTGACGACCACGTCGAACGTAAAGGTTCTGTCCCCCTCGACGATCTTCTGCCCGATCACCCTCTGGGCGATGTAGTCGCGGGGCTCGGTCGCCGTACGGTCTGCCGTGGCGATGTCGAACGTCACGCCTCCCGGTGGAGCCGGGGCAGAAAGGCTCACCTTGAAAAGAAAGTGGGTGATGTCGCCGCTGTCCCCCTCTGCATGGGTGACGTCTTCGATCGTCAGCGTTGGGAATTCGTCGTCGTTCCGGATGGTACCCTGGCGTTGGGGGTTAGTGATGTTGACATGCATGGCCTCGCTGAGGTTGACGACGAACGTCTCGTCCGGCTCGGGTGTGGTGTCGCCGTTGACCAGAACTCTGAAAGGAGCGGTTAGGTTTCCCGCTGGGATCTTCAGCGTCTGTGACTTCTCAACATAGTCTTCGCCGGCCTTCGCCGAGCCGTCCGCCGTGGCGATCTTGAAGCTCGCTCCATCCTCCCCGGCGGGGAAGGAGAGCCTGGCGGTGAAGACAAAGGCCTTGGTGTCATTGTCTCCCTCATTCATGGAGACGTCATTGATCGTCAGATCGGGAAAGTCGTCGTTCTCGATCGTGCCCTTGCCTGGATTCGGTGTGGTAGCCCCTATGACATTCGTGACTTTGACCAAGAAGCTCTCATGGCGCTCATAATTAGCATCACCTTTGACTTTCACATCGAAGTAGTAAGGCTCTCCCGCGGTGAAGATCTGGCCCTTCAGCGACTGTGAAACGTAATCGGCCGTCTGGGGAACGTCCGTCGTCTCGGTGCCCGTCGCGGTGTCGTTCGCCGTCGCGATGTCGAACTTCACGCCATCCGCAGGCGTCGGGGGATCGAGTGTGACGGTGAATCTGAAAGTAGTCTGGGCGTCGCTGTCCCCTTCCGGCATCCTGACGACCTCTGTGATCCTCAACTTGACATCCGGAACGACCTCGCACATGGCACCTTTGCCGCCGTAGGCCAGGAAGGCGCCGATTGCCTTCGTCTCGCCGCTCATCGCGACGGCAAAGCCGAACCGGCCCTCCCCCGGGTCACCCGGCGGCTCTTTTATCTCCCCTACGGCGCGGTCCTCTACCTTTGGGAAGAGATACGCGGCACCGCGGCGGCCCTTCGATAGAAAGGCACCGACAAGGAGCTTCCCGCGGCTCAGCGCTACCGCGTTGCCGAAGAGATCTCCGGCCTGGGCGCTCCCGGCTGTGAGCAGACCCTTCTGGCTCCATGTATCCCCTTTGGACTGGAACAAGGCCACCCAGCCGGCGTCGACCATTCCTCTCACGTCGCCCCGTCGCGCCCCGACAGCCAGCATGTCGCCTTGGATCGCCACTGCATACCCGAACTGATCGCCGGCCTTGGCTTCCGACGCCATCAAGATTTTCGGCTGGCTGCCCATCCACGAGTTGCCTTTCCTGATGAGGTGGACCGCCCCTTGGTTACCACCCGCCGGGCCGTCCATGAACGGCGCGCCGGCGGCCAAGACCTCGTTGTCGATCGAGATGGCGGAGCCTAGTCCGTCGAAAGGGTGGGCGCCAGGGAACTTCGCCTGTTGGTGCCATTTCCCGTCCCCACCCAACTCGAAAATGTAGACCGCACCGGAGAGGGTTCCTCCGCTGCCGTCCATCGCGGCCCCCACGGCAAGAGTTTTTCCGGAGAGCGCCACCGTAAAGCCGAACTGAGAACCCGCAGTTCCTTCGCCGGGTGGCAGCTGCACCACATCTTCACTCCAAACGTCAGTGTTCTTGTGGAATATGTAAACCGCTCCCGCGTCTTCTCCGAAGGTATCCGTCTTGGGTGCTCCGACCACCAGCGTGTCGCCACTGAGGGCGATTGCGAAGCCAAACTGGTCGCCGGGCTTACCCCGCTTGAACTCTGTTATTTTTCCCCCATCCTCGAAAAGTTTGACAATCTCGTTGGCTCCAGAGGCGATTGTTGTCTCGCTGACGGCCACGCTGTAGCCGAGTTGCTCGTCAGGCTCCCCGGTCCTGCAGACCACCTCTGCCAAGGCAGCACCACCGAAGATCGCGAGTCCGAGAATCAGGAGCAGCAGACCGCGATATCTCATGGAGGACCTCCTCGGCCGCCTGTCGGCGGTTCGGTTGAGTTGTCGCCGCCTTGGAGGGCCGGCGGGTCCAGGAACGGCTCTCCGGAGCCGAGGCCTTTGACCGTTCCTCCCGGCCCCAGGGTGGCCGGCGGCTGCGGCAGCCCGCCCGACGGCACCAGCACTTGCTGGCCTGCCGCCACGTCCACGGGAGCGCCGCCCGCCTTCGCCTGCACCGTCACGACCCCTTCGTCCACCGCGATGAAGGTTCCGATCGCGGGATCGACCAGGATGCGGAGATAGGTCCCCTTGATGCTGGCCACGACGTCGGGCGTCACGACGTCGACGGGCGGCTCGCCGGGGACCAGGGCGAGCCAGAGCTTGCCGATCATGAGGCGGATCTTCGAACCCCCTGGCTCATCCCGGTCGCCCTCCTCCCGGTCGCCGAACTGCACCTCGCTGGGGCCCGACAGAAGGGCCGTCGAGGTAAAAGAGAACTTCTGACCCGCCCGCAGGCTGCGCTCGGTACTCTGGCCGTTGAGCCTCAAGGCAACCCGCAGATAGGAGGACTTCCCCGTGAGCCGCACCTTGAGCCCCAACTCGATGGGGCCCTTCTCCTGGAGGTCGTAGTCGGGGCCTCCGGAAGATGGAAAAGCGCGCACCTGGGGAATCACCCTCACAGCCTTGCCGATCTCCTGCGCGGCGGCAGGCTCTGCCAGGAGGCAGGCCGCCAGCAACGCCAAACCGGACCTGTAAAGAAGAGCGCGCATCAGAACACCCAGCTCAAGCCGAGAGAGCCGACCGTCCGCCGGTAGCCCAGGCCGGGCAGCCCGCCTGCCGGATCGATGTTGGAGGTCCGCCGGCTGTACGCCGCTCCGGCCACCCAGCGGAGCCGGTCCGTGGCCGACCAGACGAGCGTCGCGGCGGTCCGCGACGTGGTGTCGTTCCGCGGCGGTCCGCCGGCCTGGAAGAGGTTGGACCGCGGGTCGTCGTAGTCGTCTTTTCGCACGTTGGCCTCCAGTAGCACGGTCCAGCGGGAAGCGAGCGGCCATACCAGGGAGGCATTCCCTTCCCGGGCCGCCGCCGAGTACACCGCGCTCGACCGGCGGTCCACGAAGAGGGCCCCCAGCCGCAGGGAGCGGCCGCCGAGCCAGAAGAGCTGGCTGACCTGGAGCGAGACATCCTCGCCGCTCTGCCGCGGATCACCCAGATCCCCCGCGGAAAAGTCGCGGTCGCTGTAGCCGAGGTCGAAGCGGGTGGCGGTGGCGCGCGTCTCGCGGACGGTGAAGCTGGCGGCTCCGTCCACGGTCCGCAGATAGGAGGCGCCGTCGATCTGCCAGGCGGCACCGCCGGCCTGGAGGAGGGCCGAGCACCGGCCGCCGCCGAGCGGCACCCGCGCCGGTCCCAGCAGACCCTCGAGGATCCCCCGGGGATCGCTGCCGAACGCGGCTTGAACGGTGCCGCGCAGCAGGCCGAGGTCGAGGAAGCCGAAGTCGCGGTGGAACGACTGCCCGGCGTCGAGGGCCATGCCGAGCACCGGGCCGGGACGTGCGTGGAAGGGATAGACCCCGAGCCGCAGGCCGACGAGGCCGACGCCATCCCCCTGATCGCCCTGGATGAGGCCGCCCGTGGGGTTGCCGGGCGGGGTGAAGGTGAGCTCCGGGGCGGCCAGGTTGGGGTTGGAGTCCGCCCCGGCCGAGAGCCCCACGGCGCCCTCCCACAGGCCGCGGTCGTCGATCGCCCGCGGGGTCGGCCGCCACTCCGGCGCCTCGACGGCCAGGGCCTCGCCCTCCGCGGCTTTCCTCGCGGCCGCGAGGTCCGCCAGGACGCGCTCGCGGTCCACCTCCGGGCGCCGGCGGGCCGCCAGGCTCGCCTCGATCTCCGCCGCGGCCTCCCGCGCCCGGCCCAGACGCAGCAGCGCGAGCCCTCGCCAGTAGCGGGGCGTGCCCTCGGCCGGATTGAGCTTCGCGGCTTCTGCCAACCGCTCGAGAGCCACCGCATCGTCACCCTCCTCGAAGGCGAGGAGCCCCTCGGCCAGGGCCACCTCGGCGGCAGCCCCCTGGGATACCGGTGTTGCGGCATGGCCTGGGTTCAGAACGGCAAACGCCAGGATAAGGAACAGCCAAGACGCCAACTTGCGAAGCATGCAGGCACCTTCTCTCTTGGGTAAAAATCCAGTATACAATGAATCATTCGTTTCCAAGAGATAGTCCTTATTGATATCCTTATTGGCATCTCTAGCACTCGTTCCAAAAGTTCGTTCCCGGGTTGCTGATTTAATTTTCACCGGGTCCGGGATTGCATGATTAGCTTGGTGTAAATAGTTACAATTGCCGACACGCGCCGAACCGTTCGATCCAGGGAGGCTACGTGCCAAAGCCCGAGTTCGATGTTTTCCTTTCGCATGCGAGCGCCGACAAGCTGGTGGTCGAGGAGCTCGCCCGGATCCTCAAGCGGCGGGGGATCGAGCCCTGGCTCGACGCGTGGAACCTGGTGCCCGGCGAGCCCTGGCAGGAGGCGGTCGAGAAGGCACTGGAGTGCTGCGCGGCCTGCGCCGTCCTCCTCGGCCGGGACGGCACCGGACCCTGGCAGAACGAGGAGATGCGCGCGGCGATCGAGCGCCAGGTCGTGCGGCCGGACGGCTACCTCGTCATCCCGGTGCTGCTCCCCAACGCCGAACGGGGCGAGCGGAGCCGGCTGCCCGCTTTCCTCGTCCGCCGCACCTGGGTCGAGTTCCACGATTCGCTCGACGACGAGCGCGTCCTCCACCGCCTGATCTCCGGCATCCGGAGAGTCGCGCCCGGCCAGGCTCCCGGCGAAGCGGTGGCCGAAGGAGCCTGCCCCTACCGCGGCCTCCGATACTTCGGCGTCGAAGACTCGCTCTTCTTCCAGGGCCGGGAAGCTCTCACCGGCTGGCTGCTCGCCAAGCTCCGGCCGTCCCGCTTCGACCATCGCTTCCTTGCCATCACCGGCCCGTCGGGAAGCGGCAAGTCGTCCCTCGCCCGCGCCGGCCTCCTGGCCGCCCTCGGCAACGGCGAGATCCCCGGCAGCGCGGAATGGCCCGTGGCCGTCTGCCGGCCCGGCGCCCAGCCGTTGGAGAACCTGGCATTGGCCCTGACGGCCGCGCTCTCGCCCGGCAGCTCGGCGGCCTCCCTGCCTGGCATGATCCGGGAGCTCGGCGCCGATCCCCGGATGCTGCACCTCACCACCCGCTTCGCCCTGGGCTCCTCTCCCGACCGCCGCCTGGTGCTGCTGATCGACCAGTTCGAGGAAGTCTTCACCCTCTGCGCGGACGAGTCGCAGCGCGCGGCCCTGATCGCCAACCTTCTCCACGCCGCGCGGGAGACGGACGGCCAGACGGCGGTCGTCCTCACCCTGCGCTCCGACTTCTATGGCCGCTGCGCCGCCTATCCGGAGCTCGCGGCGGCCCTCTCCGACCGCAACGACCTCGTGGGTCCGATGACCGAGGAAGAGCTGCGCGGCGCCATCGAGAAGCCCGCCCGGACCGCCGGCCTGGAGCTCGAAGGCGGCCTCGCCGATCTCCTGATCGGCGAGGTCGAGGGCCAGCCGGGGTGCCTGCCGCTCCTCCAGCACGCCCTCCTCCAGATCTGGGAGCGGCGGGAAGCCCGCAGGCTCACCGTCGCCGCCTACCGCGAGATCGGCGGCGTGGCCGGCGCCCTCCGGCAGCACGCCGAGCAGGTCTTCGCGAGCTTCACGGGCGGCGAGCCCGAAGCCTGCAAGACGATCCTCCTGCGGCTCGTGCAGGTGGACGAAACCGGCAACGTCACCAAGCGCCGCCTCGGCTTCGAGGAGCTGGTCCCGCCCTCCGATCCCGAGCCGGACCGCCGGGCCGCGGAAGGCGTGATCGCCCGGCTCACCGCCGAGCGCCTGCTGACGGCCGAGGCGGCTGGAGAGGACCGGCACGCCACCGTCGAGCTGGCTCACGAAGCGCTCCTCTCCTCCTGGAAACGCCTCGAGGACTGGATCGACGCCGGCCGCGAGGCCCTGCGCACCCGCCGCCGGTTGGACGAGGCGGTGCACGAATGGCAGGAGAGCGGCCGCGAGCCGTCCTATCTGTATGCCGGCGCCCGGCTGGCCCAGGCGGAGGAGTGGGCCGCGGCCAGCCCCGGCGAGTCGAATGAAGAGGCCCGGAAGTTCCTCGCGGCGAGCACCGCCCAGGCGAGCCGTCGACGGCGGCGGACGATTCTCCTCCTGGCATCGGCAGCCGCCGTGGCGGTGCTCGTCGCCACCACGATGGGGTGGCTCTGGAACCGGTCGGAGCGGCAGAGACGGACCAACCTCGCCTCGCTGATGGCGGAGCAGGCGAAACGGAACCTCCCCTTGAACCCTTTGATCAGCCTGTTGCTGGCAACGGAAGCCCTCCGTGGGGGGAGAGATCTCCCAACGGCCAGGGAAGCTTTGCTGGGAGCTCTGGCCCTCTCCGACGCACAGCCTCTCGGAAGACCTGGGATCGTGACCGCCGCCGCTTCAGCGGACCGGCTCTCGATGGCGACGGCCAGCCGGGACGGCACCGTGCGAATCTGGGGCTTCGCGCCGGGGGCGCCCAAAGCTCCGGAGCGAGCCCTTCGTGTTGAAGGGCCGGTCACCGGTCTCGCCCTGAGCAGCGACCGCCGCTGGCTGCTGGTCAGGAACGGGGATGCCGACGTGCGGCTCCACGATTTGAAACAAGACCTGACGAAAGAGGACCAGGGAACCCTGCTGCCTGATGAGAACTGGCGGCCCGGCGATCCCTTCAGCCTCGACAGCCGCTGGCTGATCACCCAACAGTGGGGCAAGGCGGTGCAGCGCGACCTCGCGGGCGGCTCCAGGCCGCCAGCCGCTCCGAGCTTCCCTTCCATGCCACCCCAGGACTCCCGGCGGTGGCTTGCCACGGGGATGGACAACGGTTCCGTCCGCCTGGTGGACAAGACGTCCCCCGGCCGTGACCCGGTCGAATTACCCGGCCAGGGCCGGCCGGTGAAATTCCTTTTCTTCGTCCATGGAGACCGTTGGCTCGTCACCCAGGCCGGCGAAGAAGCCCCGCGGCTGTGGGACCTCAGCCGCTACCTCCAGGCCGACAACTCCCCGGTCGCGGCCGTCTTACGGGACGGCGGTTTTCTGGTCCGGAACCCCGTCAGTGGAGAGCTGGCGCCACGGGCCGGTTCGTGGCGAGGTCCCGTCACGGCCCTCGCCTTTCATCCCGAGCGCCGCCTCCTGGCCCTCGGCGGAGAGGGGGCCGCCCGCCTCTGGGATCTCCGGGGCGGCGCGCCGGAGGTCGTCAGCACCGATCCCAATGGACAGTCCGTGTCCGCCCTGGCCTTCGGCTCCAGGCCCCCCAGCCTGGCGATCGGCTGGAACAAAGGCCGGGTCGTCATCGTCACCCTGGACAAGGACGGGTTTCTCGCCGCACCCAGCCGCGACTCCGCCATCACCGCCCTCGCCTTCAGCCCGGACGGCAAGGCACTCGCGATCGCCGACGCCAACGGCAAGGTTTGGATCTGGAGCCCGGACGCGAAGGAGATCCCGCTCGACAGCCAGGACCGGGCCGTCCAGACGCTCGCCTTCAGCAGCGACGGCCGCCGGCTGGCCGGTGGCGGCAGCAAGGGCACCGTTCAGCTCTGGAGCCTCGACGGCTCGCGCCTGCCCATCGTCTGGCAAGGGCACGCCGGGCCCATCGCTCAGGTTTCCTTTGCGGAGGACGGCAAGGAATTGATCACCACCGGCGCGACGGACACCGTCCGCCGCTGGTCGCTGGACACGGACGCGTTGATCCGCCTCGCCTGCCGGAAGGCCGGCCGCAACCTGACCGAAGACGAATGGAAAGCCGTGGTTCCTCCAGGCGAGCGATTCCGGGAGGGAATGCCCTGCGGCTAGCTGCCGCTCATATCCTCCGCCCCTGGGCGGACTCTTCGATGAGCTTCTCCAGCCGCTTGAGCCGCGTCTCTTCCTTCTTGGCGCTCACCACCCACCAGACGGCGAGCTTCCGGTACGACGGCGGCTGCGCCTGGAAGAACTCCCACGCCGCCTGGTTCTGCTTGAACCGGTCCGCGTAAGGTTCATCGAGATCGCCAGTCCGCTGCTCGTAGGCGTAGATCCCCGACTTGTTCTCTTTTCGCGCTTCGAAGGCCCGCAGGCCCTCGGGACGCATCCGCCCCTGCGCGATCAGCTCCTGGGCGAGCTTGATGTTGACGGCGCTCCAGATGCTGCCCGGCCTGCGCGGCGTGAAACGGATGGTGTAGCTGCGCTCGTCCACACGTTTCCGGATCCCGTCGATCCAGCCGAAGCAGAGGGCTTCCGCCACGGACTCCGGCCAGGTCATGCTGGGCAGTCCGGACTCCTTCTTGTAGTAGCCGACCTGGAGCTCCTTGGCGGTGGCGTGGTGCTTCTCCAACCAGTCACGAAACTCGGCGGGCGATGGGAAGAATTCGATCTTCATTCAGGTTCGCCAGCCCTCGCCCTGTGTCCACGTCGGGATGAGCTCTAGCACGCTCGACGCCGAGCGGCTTTCCCATCCGATACGCTCGCTGCTAGTGTACCGCGACGATGAAAGCCCACGAATCGAATCCCGAGCGCGCCGCCCTGCTCGACCGCATCCACCGGCTCGAACGGGCCTCCCGGCCGCTGGAGCCCGGAGTCACCCAACGGCGCCGGCTTCGCAACGCGGCCATAGCCTCCTCCGAACGATTCCTCCGGAACATCGAGACCCTCAAGGCCTACGAAGACACCGAGGACAAGGGGAGCGGGCTGCTCCGGTCGCCCATCTCGGAGCACGGCATCCCCATCGAAGCCGCGATCGAGATCCTGGAGCACGACGTGGTGCGGCCCGGGGCGAACACGGCCTCGGGAGGCCACCTGGCCTATATCCCCGGCGGCGGGCTCTATCATTCGGCACTGGGCGACTACCTGGCGGCCGTCACCAATAAATACCCGGGAATCTTCTTCACCGGCCCGGGCCCCGTCCGCATGGAAAACATGCTCCTTCGCTGGGTGGCCGACCTGGTGGGCTATCCCGCCGAATCCGGCGGCAACATCGCCTCGGGTGGCAGCCTCGCCAGCCTGACGGCAATCGCAACGGCCCGGGACGCCCACGGCCTGAAAGGGGCCGACTTCGCCTCGGCCGTCGTCTACCTGACCACCCAGGCTCACCACTGCCTCGAGAAGGCCCTCCACATCGCGGGCATGGGCGAGGCACAGGTCCGCCACGTGCCGATCGACGACCGCTTCCGCATGCGCCCTGAGGCGCTGGAGCAGGCCATCGCCGCCGACCGCGCCCAAGGCTTGAAGCCCTGGCTGATCATCGCCGCCGCCGGCACCACGGACACCGGCGCCGTGGACCCGCTCGACGCCATCGCCACCCTCGCCGAGCGCGAGCGCTGCTGGTTCCACGTCGACGCCGCGTACGGCGGCTTCTTCCTCCTGACCGAGCACGGCCGGAGCCTGCTGAAGGGCATCGAGCGCTCCGACTCGGCCGTCCTCGACCCGCACAAGAGCCTGTTCCTCCCCTGGGGAGCGGGCATCGTGCTGGTGCGCGACGGCCGGTTCCTCGCCGCCACCCACGGCTACTCCGGCAACTATCTCCAGGATGCCCTGCGGGAGCCCGGCGAGATCTCTCCCTCCGACGTATCGCCCGAGCTGACGAAACATTTTCGGGCGCTCCGCATGTGGCTGCCGCTCATCCTGCTGGGGACGAAACCTTTCCGCGGGGCGCTCGATGAAAAGCTATTGTTGGCCCAATATTTCTATCAGGAGATTCAGGACCTCGGCTTCGAGGTCGGCCCGTACCCCGACCTCTCCATCGTCACCTTCCGCTGGGCACCGCCGGGCGCCAGCCTGGAACAAGCCAATCAGATCAATCAGGAGATCGTCGACGAGCTCCGGCGCGACGGCCGGATCTTCATCTCCTCGACCCTGCTCGACGGCCGGTTCACTCTGCGGATGGTGGCCCTGTCATTCCGCACCCACCGGCGGACGATCGACCTGGCGTTGGAGATTCTGCGTGAGCGGGCGATCAGGATTGGGGCAACGTGAGCCCGCGGCCTCGGCCCGTGCCTGGCGGCACGGGCCTCAAGGGAGCACGATCACTGACGGGTGATCGTGAATTTGCCGAAGCTCACTCCGAGCTCGATGCCCGTCCCGCTGCCGGCCAGCGCCAGTGAGACCTCGCCCTTGGTCATGACTCCCGCCTCGGACGACTTGCCCGCGCCCGCGGCGGCGCTGCCGTTGATGTAGCGGCCGAACAGCTCCTTGATGTCCCCGACTTCAGAGAACGTGCCGTGACCGTCGCGGACGGCGGATTTGCCCGCCGTCAAGCCGCCACCCTTGGCCGAGAGCTTCACCGTCGCGGTCTGATTGTTGTCGCAAGTGATCGTGCCCAATCCGCTGGCGGTCTTGTAAAAAGCGGACCAACCTTTGAGGTTGTACTCCATGCGGCAGACCGTCGTCGTCGAGACGGCCTCGGCCGGCGCGACCGCGAGGAGGGAGAAGGCCAGAGCCGACAAACCTAGAACCATAAGCTTTTTCATGAGAATCCTTCCGTATGTGATAGTCCCTCGGACAGCTCCGGCGCGCAGCACCTGCCACGCAAGAGGGTCGGAACTCTATAGTTAGACTGAAAGAGGTATGTGCAAGAAGCGAGCCGGCGGCGTTTCACCGGCCCGAAAGTTCCCTCAGAGTCCCTGGGGTCAGGATTCGATCATCTCAGTTCGTGCGATCGATCGAGCGGTAGCTGTCGTAGCCGTCGTGATGCAGCACGTAGCTGAAGCTTCGCCAGGAGTGGCAGCTCCACACCGACGAGTTGGGGGGTATGCCCGTCGTCCATGGTGAATACATAACTGCAGCAGACTGCAGGAGTATGCGTGCAGTCTCTCTGTTGATCCCGAATGCCATCCCGAAGCCGAGGGCATACACTGCGCTATACCTTGCGCCTACTAGCAGCAACCCTATCTTCCTGATTCTCGCGGCGGCCCGGCAGCTTCGCCGGGCCGCCGTTCCTCGGCTTTCCGATCCGCTCCAGGGAGCTCGCCCGAAGGGCGAGCTCATGCGTAGCCGGCGCCATGAGGCCCAGCACTACAGGCGCCCGGCGTTGGGGTGCCTATGGAGGTGTTGCCTACAGGAGCGGTTCATGGGGTTGACCGCCAGGACGCCGATGTCCGCGGCGCGCCGTCGTCCGCAGCATGACTCTTTTGAAGATGCGACTTTATCTATGCGAAACCTCCGCATACGTCTGGATCAGTTTGGTGTTTGGAAGTGTCCCGTTCTGGCCTCCAGCCGTACCTTACTAATTGAGGCTGTTCTGATTCCTGGATCGGGGAGCCCTCTTGTTCCGTGCGGGGGGTTGCGCGATGTACGAATATAAGTTCGTCCGTTTAGGAGAAGGCCTGATCGCCGCCAAGCGGGAAGCGGAAGACCAGTATCAGACTGTCGTCCTAGAGCATGCCAGGCAGGGCTGGAGGCTGGTGCAGATCTTTGCTCCCCCTACCGGCAGCGCGGGGCGGGCCCTCTTCTTCGAGCTGATCTTCGAAAGGACAGAAGCGGCAAGACCTCAGGGATGACCGCGGCCCGCCTTTCTGGCGATGTCTCAGCAACACGGGAGGGTAACGATATGAAGAGGTTGGTCTCCGTTTCCTTGGTCCTATGGATCTCGCTGTTGACCTCGTCCCCAGGCGAGACCGTGATCATCGACGACCCCGTCCTGCGCTGCACGCGCACGGGTCAGCTCGCGCGGAGGCTCTGCGAGCTGCAGCTCGAGAACGCCCTCCTCAACGTCGGCGGCGCGGCGGCCCTGGCCTGCATCGGCGCCTTCTTCATCGGCAATCTGGCGGCCGCCATCCTCTGCCTCGCCGCGTTCGGAGTCGCCGCGTTCCTCGCCCTCAACCTCTACGAGATCTACCAGAACTGCGTCGAGCAGGCCGGCCTCCAGGAAGACGTCTGCATCGAAGTTAACTGCACCTAGAGCGTGCGCGAAAAGCGAGGACCCATGACGAAGGAACGCACCGCCCTGCTCCTGGTGCCGGTCATCTTGGTGCCCATCAGCCTGCTTTCCGGCCTGGGGCTCTTCCCGCTGCTCGCCGGCCGGCGGCCTGCCGAGGCTAGCGCCGCCGTCGAGGAATTGACGCCGGACAGCCGGTTCCCGAGCTTCACGCTCGGCCGCACCTCACCCCAGGCCCAGCCGGTCTCCAGCTTCACCGTTCTGGAGAACCGGATCTACTTCACTCAGGATGATGCGGAAGGCACGACTCGCATCGGCGTTCGGAGTCTCGAGCTCGCCGATGCAACCGGCCTGCCGCGCTGGATCTCCACCGATTTCCTCCCAGGCTCGCGGCCAGCCGCTTCGAGCTTCCAGGCCACAGCATCGGTCCTCTCCTTCTTCGACCCCGGTGCCCGGGCTCTCGTCGAAGCCGATCCTCATTCGAAAAAGCGGGAGCTGATCCCCGTCGGCTTCGCCGTCGTGGGAAGCTTCGGCCGCTTCAGGAGCGGCGACTTCCTCGTCGACTCGGGAAACATGGCGGATTTCCCCGTGTCGGACTACCGGCGGCTCAAAGGCATGATGTCCCCTCGCGAGGCAGTCGACCGCATCCAGCGCTGCCGGAAGGGCAGAGTCTTCCTCATGGGGCCCGGGTTCATCGTAAAGGACATCGCGATGAGCTCCTTTAACGGCCTCACCGCGGCCGAGAGCTCGCGCGGCGAGAAGTTCCTGGGCCGCTACAACGTACGGGTGGACCCTCGGAGGAAGATGGCGGCCATCTTCAGCCGTAACCTGCCCGGCGTCTACCTGATCTCCGACCGCGGAGAGAAAGTCCGGAGGCTCGACACCCGGAGCCAGGGCAGGCTCATCACGAAAGACCACCCTCTGGAGGAGCTGCTGGGCGTGGGGACTCGCTTCCTCTACCAGTCGGACGTGATCGTGGGCTCCGGCGACGTCCTGGTGGCCGATCCGGCTGGTGGGCTCCTCTGGCAGTTCGACATCGGCTCCGGCGCCACGCGCTCCTTCGCCCTCCCTTTCGAGGTGCAAAAGATGGAGCGCGAAGGCCGGTACCTCTACCTCTTGGGCCTCGGCGGGCGATTCGAGCGCTTCTTCTATCCGGAGTGGCAGGGATAAGCAGTTAGAGCCCCCGACGGGGCGCCGGGTGCTTCGCTGGCTCAGTGCAACCCCGGTGCGTGTTCAAGATGGTTTCTGCGGCTGGCAATGACAAGCCACACGCCAAAGCCGATCATCCATGCCGGCAGAAGGTAGTTGTTGGCCTCCGCTACGACGTCTACGGCCTGGGTAACGTTGCGCCACATGCCGATCAGGCCCAAGGCGCCGGTTGCAATACCCCACCAGCCGAGCCAACGGGGCGCTCGTTGATGCCGCAACAGAGCGATGCCGGAAAGCACGAAGAACACGCTGAAGCTGAGCTCGCCGATGAATTCGCCGACGAAATTGCCCAGGTAGAGGTTCAATCCATCGAAGATAGAGGCGAGCACGAGGCGCTCGCCTTCGGCCGCCGCACCCCACGCGCTCGCCAGCGCCCAATGCACACTCGGCCAGCGCATGAGTCCGAGCATCATGGTCACGGCCGCCAGAAATGCGAAGAGCGCACCGACGCGCATCGGGCCCGCTGCACGCTCCCGCAGAGCCTCGAACGCACCGATACCGGCTGGAATGAAAACGAGCGGAAGCACACCATAGAGCGCCCAGGCGGCCCGCCCTGCCGCCCCGGTTGCCAAAAGGGCCGGAAGCACATCCTGGGCACTGCCGTCGAGGACCTCTGGATAGTGAAAGCGAGCGGCGAGGTACGAGAACACGCCAAGAAACGCAACAGCGCCTCCGACGAGAGCGATGCCACCGGCAAGGATCGTCCCCCTTGCGTCGTTACGAGCAACTCGAACTTCCTGGACAGGCATCCGGTCTCCTTTCGAGACACTGCGTATTGGGAAATCTTCACTGGCTCAGCCGGCCGCTTCTTCGAGCAGAGCCAGAGCCACATCGTAGTCCATCTCGCGGGCGGCAAACTGCTGCCGGGCCTGCCTCAACAGACTCCGAGCCTCTCCAGTCTGCCCCAGCCCCGGCGGCGATGCGGCTCTCGAGCCAAATCCCGCGGAGGACGATGATTTCATCCCCATCTCTGCGGCACAATCACGAACTTCGCGGGCCAACTCGGCTGCTTCGGCGAAACGGCCCACATGGCAGAGTGTGAAGCCCAGGTTGCAGTGCAGCATGTTCTCGAGCCGTCGGTCGCCGGCACGCTCTACCAGATGCTGGGCTTGGAGAAGGACTTCAATGGCCCGCTCGTACTCGCCCATCACCTCCAGAGTGAAGCCCTTCTGAATCAAGGCAAGTTCCGGGCGGCGCCCCAAAGCTTCAGCCTGGTCAAGAGCGGCCAAGGCCTCGGGAAACCGGCGTTGGTCCCTGCGAAGCGCAGCCTCAAAATTGAAAAGCCGTCCGAGATTTAGCACACCAGCCGGATCGGAGCCTGGCCCCGGGACCCGCTCCGCGATCTCCTGGGCGAGGGGGTATCCGTTAGGGTTCTGTAAAAATCACGTCGAACGTTGGCCAGGAACGGATGGCACCTGAAGGCGAGCGCATCAATACGGAGGAAACGTAACGGAACAGATTCCCTGACGGGTCGGTCAGGTGGATCGTCCTGTAATGATACTGCAAGCGCACCACGCCCACCTGGGGGAGAGTGCGAATCTCGTTGGTTTGACTCACTCCGTCCCGGTTGCCGTCAACCCAGGCGCAGAGATCGGCGAAACTGGAGTCGCCGGCATCTACGGTGCCGTCGTTGTTACCGCCGAGCGCCGGCAGGTCCAACTCGGCGAGGGCTCGATATCCGATCTTCGCACGTCGTCCGGAAAGCAGCGGCGTCGCGAAGCCGAACAACTCGCTTCCATCGTCAATGACGCCATTGTGATTCCGGTCCAGGCAGAGGAACGCCTCGTCCTCGCCTGCCTTCGTCCAAGCGATCCGGTCCGGGATTCCATCCGCATCGATGTCGAAGCTGACGGCAGGATTTGGGCCCGACAAATGGAAGCCATCCTGCCTCAAGTCCAGAAGGATGGGACAGTTCTCGTCAGGAGGGTCAGGGTCGGGGAGAGGTTCGGGAAGCTCTATGCAATCCACCGGAGAGGCGTAGGGCACATGCAGATTGTCGGAGTTGACGTGGACCACCATCCCAGCACCGTAACAGTGGCCCCAAGTGCCTTCTAGATGACTGGCAAAGCTGTTCGCATAGCCTATATCTGAAACAATTTGCCCTTGGTAAATGATGCTGACTCCGCTATCTATGTCATAGACCCGATGCCCCAGGATGACCTGCGTGTTGTAGGCTCGGTCTCCGTTGGAGGTGTTATAGAGAATCGCTCTTGCGAAGGAGTTCACGAAAGGCCCTGTAAAGGGGTTCCCCACTGCGTCAAGGGTAATCGTTTCCCTGATAAAGACTCGGGGCTGCGCACCGCAGAGAGGAGCGAGGCTTAAAAAGAGAAGGCAGAATGCTGCTGCGTGTAGGCCCACTCCGCGCGGCATCATCGGCAGCCTCGTTCCAAAAACCGCAGGTGGTCAGCCAGTCCCGAATCGACACCGAAATAATCCAACTGGACCTGTGGGGCTAAAGCCTCATAGAGCAGGCGCAGGAAGGGTTCCTCACCGAATTCCGCCTTGGCAGCGGCTATCGCCTGGGCTCGGGCACGGCAGAAGTGGAGGGACCGAGCGTCAAGCTCGTAGCCGTTGGTCGGGATCGAGGGTGAAGGCCCGAGCCGTTCTTGGTCGGTCTCAAGCTTCAACAAGGGTGCCGCCACCTTCGCAAGCCGGGGCCAAAGGTCGCGGCCGAAGCCGAGGGCTGCCGCCCGCTCCTCGATAGGCCTTCTCAGCAGCTCTGCATGTTCCGCTCCCGGAGGGAACGCATCGGCGAGCAAAGAGGTGAACAGCTCCCACGGCAAAAAAAGCTCGGGCGTTTGTCTTCCATCAATTAACATCCTCTGGGGAGACTCCGCGCTTTTCTCGGGCACTGAGAAGAGCGGCTCGGAGTCGTCAACCGGAATGCGCTTGAACCAAGCTTGTGCTTTCTCCTGGTCGGCTGCGCGGGCCTTCATCGCCTCAGGGTCGAACCTTCGTGCAAGGCGCTCCTCGGTCGTCCACTGCCAAGCGCCCTTACCCGGCCGCGGTTGGACCTCCCCAGCCTTGGAGGTCTGGGAGGTCCTTACCTGGATTGGATGCTCGCCCTCGCGAGAGGCATGGGCCCTGGCATCGATGGACCAGAGCAGCCCTAGAAGGACCCCGAGCCACTTCCCTGCTTGTCTTGGCATGTCTGTGAACCCTCCCCTAGCCTAAGGATACTCTTAAGCAAGATTAGCGCAAGATAAGGAAGGCAAGGCGCGGTCCCAGACTGAATCCGAATGCCGGCAAAGGGCGAGTCAGGGACTCGCCCGCAAAGCAGGTCGGCTCCGAGCCAGCTAGACTAGAGGAATTTCGCGGCCATGCGCTCGACCACGCAGGCGGAAGCCAGCCGCCCTCTGGCCCCCGCCTGGAATTCAGATTAAGTTTTCAAAGAGCCAGCACGCACGTATGTCCGAATTTCGGACGCTCACGCCCGAATTTCTTGCGATGACTTCTTTCCAAGGTGGCCTGCTCGAAGCGGACGGGAATATAGCTCCGGACCCAGGCTCCGTCAAGCCTGAATTTCCCAAAAGACCCCCTCCAGTTTTCAAAAGACCTTTTGGCGAGGGGAAAAGTCTTTTGCTTCTGGTTTTGATCAATTGGCCGCAGATTAAGTCAATTCTCCCGAGAAAAGGCTTGCAGCCTTCCGGAAAAGAGGATTATGCTCAGGTTCGCAGCGATCGGGACCGAGAAAAGAGCAATGACTCGGGAGAATTGACTATTCCGCGCGAGAGAAACGCTTTTCTCCCGAGAAATGACTCTAATCTGCGCCGGATTGGGTTTTTCTGGAGATCCCGGAGCAATTCCGGGCTCAAAAGGGTTTATCTCCGAGCTGGCTGGCTTTTGCGGGATCTTTGACAACTGAAGGAATGTACAGTGCCCTTTTCAGGGCGCCATAGGGCTTTGGCGCAAGCTCCCCCGCGAATGGATCGCGGGGGAGCTTTGCCTTGACGTCACGGACGGTTCAACCCGCCGCGGTTGAGCAGGACGTCGCCGCGTCCCCTCCACCGCCCGAGCGGATCGCGCTGGCCGCGTCCGCCGGGTTGCTCCCGGCGTCCTCTTCGTCGCCGTCGAGGACACCATCCTGGTCGCGATCGATGCCGACGCGATGTCCCGAGCCCGGCGGGGTGCAGGTGTAGGTCAGCTCACCGCCGTTCTGCAAGGCGCGCAGACGCAAGCTGAGATCGGAGAGCGGCGCGTCGCACCGCCGGTTGCCGACGAAGCGGTTCGAAGCGACATCATAGAAATAGCCTTTTTCGCCTTGGTTGCCCCCGCCCTTGGCCACCAGATCACACTCGCCCGCCTTGGCGCGGTCGATCAGGAGGTTGATCCGCGCTGCGACGATGGCTCCGTTCCAATTCGTGAGCGTCGTCTGTTGTCCGACGATGGGTGCAAGGTTGCTGTCGAAGGCGAGCTGGAAATCTTCGACCTGCCGTTTCAGCAGCTCGCCGGCCGGCCCGGGCGGGAAGCCGCCGGGAGTGCCCGGAGATTGGTTGAAGCCCCCGTTTTCCGAGGTGATGCTGATGAAATTGAAGACCGTCGGGATGGCCCCGTCGTGGTTGAAACCGAAGCCGCGGACCTGGTCGCCCAGGAAAGCGTTACTGGTGGGGATGAGCGGGCTGGTCGCCAATCCGAACATGCCGACCTTCTGGTACTGATTGCGGAGGTGCGGCGTCTTGAATCCTTCCACCCCGCCATCGAAGGTATAGCGGCCGTCGGTGCCGAAGAAGCCTGGCGCGGCCACGCCTGCCTGTTTGTTCGCGTCGCGATCGATCACGTGGCAGGAAGCGCAGGTGCCTTTGTTGCTGAAGTCGGAAATGTTGTTCATGAAGAAATCGCGCCCCACCTGCTGGGCCGGGGTGAGCCGGTTGGAGAGCATCCGGACCGGGTTCGGCGGGTAGGTGACCTGGAGGATGAAAGCGGCGAACGCCTCCATGTCATCGTCGTCGATCGGTCCGTCGCGTCCCAGGAGGTTGGGGAAGGCGCCCTGGAACTTTTTGAATCCCGCGACCTCGTCGAACGTGCCGCCGTCCGGCTGCGCGCTGGGGTTGTCGTTGCCGCCGGTGCGGTCGCCGCGCCAGTGCATCGGCCCGTGGTTCGCCATGCCGCGGAGGCTCTGCGTGGTCATCGGCCCCTTCATGGGGTGATGGCTGTCCAGCAGCCCGACAGCCGAGGGCGGGATTTCGAACGGCCCCGGTATGGGCTGCACCGTGCCGTCCGGGTTGCCGAGGTCCCAGGCCAGGCTGTCGAAGTCGCCGGAGACATGGCAAGTGCCGCAGGACGAATCCCCGTGGCTCGAGGAGAGGGACGTGTCGTAGAGGAACGGCCGGCCGGCGACCACGCTCGGCGGCTCGGGATTGTGCATGGCGACGTGCGCGACCTCCGCGCCCGAGACGGTATCGACGACCGCGATCGAGTTGTCGAAGCGAGTCAGCGTGTAGAGGCGATTCTTGTCCTCCTGGAGCACCAGGCCGGTGAGGCCGCCGCCGGACACCTTGATCTGGTTGGCGGTGCTCGGCGTGAACGTGTTGTTCTCCAGGGCGCTGGTGTCGAAGATGCCGATCTTGGAAGTGCCGAGCGTCGCGACGTACAGGGTTCTGCCGTCGCGCGTGACCGCCATCTGCTGCGGGATAGCGAGGCTCTTGTCGTTCTCGGCGTTCGGGATCGCGTCGCAGCAGGCGGCGTAATTGATGTGCTTGTTGAGATGCCGCGAGGTGACGCTGCCTCCCTGGCCGAGGACGGTGATCCTGCTTTCGTGGAGGTGGCCCCGAATGCTGTGGCCGGCGAAGGTGCCGGGCCCCTCGAAGCGCTTTTCGTTCCCCGCCTCGGTGTTCGAGACGTAGACTTTCCCGCTCACCGGGTTGACCACCATGTTGTAGAGGATGGTGCCGACGCCCCGGTAGAACCCGGCATTGCCGCCGACCTGCGCCGGCGGGTTGGCGTTCGCGTTGATGACGAAGACGTCCTTGTCGGGCAGGGTGAACCGGATTTTGTCGTCCCAGACCCGGTTGAGCTCGTCGACCCAGTGGGTGCCGTTGAACTTGACGATGATCCCCACTTCCGGTCTCGTGGCGCCGTCGGCGTTGGTGTTGGGCCCGGGCACGCCCCCCGCGGCTTCCCCGCCGTCCGGAACCAGGAAATCGGCGACCGTCGTGGTGCGGTTTCCGGAGTGGAACGCCGCCGCGTAGACCTTGCTGCCGTCCGGGCTCACGGCCAGGGCGCGCGGAGTGTCGCTGAACAGGGTGAGGATGGTGAGCGGCGTGCCCGTGAGGGTGATGCCGAGGTTGTTCGCGTCGAAGACCCAGACGTCGGCCCGGCCGACGCCGGGAGTGGTGAGCTGAGGATCGTAGGGAACGTTCTGGCCGCGGTGGGCGGTGGTGATGAAGGCGCGGTTCTTCCCCGGCCCGCCGAAGACGATGTCGCGCGGCTCATCGCCCACGAGCAGGGTGCGCACGACGCGGCCGCTGTGCCCGCCCGGGGTCAGCTCGACCACGCTGACGCTGTCGGAGAGGTGGTTGACGACCCAGATCTCGTCGTCGCTGCGCACCGCGACGGCCACGGGCTCGAGGCCGACGGGGATGGAGGCGCGGCGCTCCAGGCCGTTGTTGTCGATGCGGAAGACTTCGAGGCGGTTGTCCGGCGTATTGGCCGCGAAGAGGTACTTCCCGCTCGGCGACAGCGCCAGAGGGCGGACCTGGCCGCTCTCGAAGAGGGTGAAGCTCCCCGGCCGGCCCCCGACCGACTTCAAGTCGGCCAGCCGGGCTCCAGCCGCCGCGGCTCCCGTGGGAAAGGCGGCGGCAAGACATGCGAAGACGAATAACGGTACGACCAGAGATGTGACCGAACGGCGTGCGAGATACGGCATAGCCATGGAACCTCCTGAGAGGCGTTGCATCCGCGCACCCTGGACCCTCAGGGGAAAGGGAAATTCTCTCTGAGGTGTCAAAGAGCAACGAATTGTCTAAATTGGACTAACGCCTGGAGGTCTGGATTCCCCTCACCCTGCCGGAGAGTACCTTCTGGAGCTCCTACCCGTAGCTCTCCCGGTGGATCCGCTCGTCGGGCACGCCGAGGCTCTCCAGGGCGTCGAGGGTGGACTCCAGGAAGCGCGGCTGGGGCTTGGGGTGGAGGTTCACCGGTGTCTCAGAGCTGGCTGCGGGCGACGAGTTGGGCTCGGCCATGGTGTCTCCTCCTGGGGGGAGTCTACTGTGAGTTCGTACTCCGCCCCGCTCAGGCCTGCGGAAATCACCAGATGTGGATTAAGATCGAGGTTGCCATGGAAGTCACCCTCAGCCTGCCAGAAGACATTTCCGAATCCCTCCAAGGGCGATGGGGAAATGTGTCGCGCCATGCCTTGGAGACGATTGCCGTGGAGGGCTACCGGACGAGAGCGTTGACCGAGACGCAGGTCAGGCGTCTCCTGGGGCTCGAAACCCGGTTCGAGGTTCATGCGCTGCTGAAGGAGCACAAGGTTCCCCTCCACTACACGGAATCGGACCTGGAAGAAGATCTCGCCGCTCATCGGGACCTCGGGATCCTGTCCGGTCGATGATCGTCGTCGCGGACAGCGGGCCACTTCACTACCTCATTCTCCTGGATCAAACGGAGCTTCTCGAACGCTTCTACGGGCAGGTCATCGTCCCGGAAGCAGTTCTCCGGGAATTGACTTCCGGCAGCGCCCCCCAGGCGGTGAAGGGCTGGCTCTCTGAGCCTCCATCCTGGTTTCGCGTCCAAGCGGTCCCTTCCAACCAGCTCCAACTCGTCACGGTCGCTCTTGACCTCGGGGAACGAGAGGCGATTGCCCTCGCGCAGCTCTTGCGAGCGGATCTGCTCCTGATAGACGAGCTCTCGGGACGAGCCGAAGCCCGCAGGCGGAATCTGAGAGTGACCGGCACTCTGGGCATCCTTCGCGCAGCCGCCGAAAGAGATTGGATCGATGTCCCAGGAGTCCTGGCCCGCTTGCGCGATACGAGCTTCTATGTGGACGAAAAGCTGATCAACTCGATCTTCGGCAAGTGGCTGGGCGGTCAGAACCCCGATCGTCAGGGAACCTGTTAGTTAGAGCTCGCGCGCTGCCGGGTTTCGTCAAAGGGGAAGGGACGGATCTCACTCCCTCACCACCGGCCGCTCCCCCGTGACCTCGTCCTCCGCCGGGTGCCGCCACTCGACGCTGTAGACGGGTACGGGCTGGGCCTTGCCGCGCAGGGGCAGGGGAGTCAGGGCCGAGACGGGCGGCGGGTAGGTGAGGCCGGCGTAGAGGGGCTCGGCGATCAGGATCTCGCCGGGCTCGGCCTCGGAGCACAGGCGCGCGGCCGTGTTCACGGCGTCGCCGATCACCGTGTACTCGAGCCGCCGGGCGCTGCCGATGTTGCCCGCGAAGACCTCGCCCAGGTTGATTCCGATGCCGATCGTCAGGGCGGGCCGGCCCTGACCGGCCCATTGCTCGTTGAGCCGCGTGAGCTTCCTCTGCATGGCGACCGCCGCCCGCATGGCCCGGTCCGCGTCGTCGGTGCCGGCCAGGGGCGCGCCCCACAGGGCCATCATGGCGTCGCCCATGAACTTGTCGAGGGTGCCGCCGTGCTCGAAGACGATCTCCACCATCTCTGTGAAGTAGTCGGTCAGGAGGGTCGCGATCTCGTCCGGGCTCATCCGCTCGGAGAGCGAGGTGAAGCCGCGGATGTCGGAGAACAGCACCACCACCTGGCGCTTGGCGCCGCCGAGCTGGATTTCCCCTTCCTGGCCGGCGATCTGCCGGGCGAGGTCGGGGGCGAAGTAGCGCTGGAAGTTGGAGAGCACCACGGCCTCGCGGCGCATGCGGTCGATCAGCAGGCTGTTCTCCATGGCTACCGCCGCCATGCCCGCGAAGGCGGTGAAGAAGTCCAGGTCCTCCTCGCTGAAGGAGTGGGTGTTGGCCAGATGGTCGAGATAGATGATGCCGAGCACCGTGCCCTGGCTTCCCAGCAGGGGCGCGCAGAGAGCGCTCTGCACCTTCTGGCCTGTGCCGCCTTCCTCGAAGCGCTCGTCCTCGGGCACGTTCTCGGAGAGCACCGCGACCTTCTCCGCGACGGCCTTGCGGGCGATCGCCCGCGGCACCCGCCAGCTCCCGGCCGGCGACTCGACGCGGGTCCGCCAGAGCCGCCGCACCAGCTCCTCGCCGTTCTCCCCGCCGGTCATGATGGCTACGCGGTCGACGTCCATCACCTCGAACGTCAGGCCCACGACCCGGTCGAGCAGCCGGTCCACCTCGGTCTGCTGCGAGAGCTCCTTGGCAATATCGAGGAGAAGATTGAGCTTGCGCGCCTGGCGTTCTTCCAGGGACTCGCCGCCGATCCTGAGCAGCGACGCACCCCGGGGGCCCGTCTCGAGCTGGGAGGCGATGTCCGCCTGGCCGCGCACCGGCACCTGGCGGAGGATCGTCGCGTCGAGCGAGCCCTCGCCGGAGAACTCCTCGGAGGGCGGGAGCGGCTGGGCCAGCGGCTGCTCGGCCACCACCTTGAAGTCCACCTTGCCGAAGGCGATCCGGGAGCCCGGGGTCGCCAGGGCGTCGATGACCCGCACGCCGTCGAGGTACGTGCCGTTGGTGGACCCCAGGTCCCTCACCCGCACCCCGGCCCCGGTCAGCTCCAGCTCGGCATGCCGCCGCGACACCGTGGGATCCTGGATCGGCAGGTCGCACGCGGTGGACCGCCCCACGAGGAAGGGGCGGCCGCCCGTCACCAGGACGGACAAGCTTCCGGCGATGGCGACGATTTTGATTGCCAAGCAGACCTCGCTCCGGAGCCTGGCCGTCCAGGAGCTCTGGAATCGTTTACGGTTCTAATAGACAAAGTGTCGGTGCCCGCGGGAACCGGGCCGCGCCGCGGCCTCGCCATCCCGGAATTCCCATCCCTCGATCCCGGGTTGAACGCCCTGAGCCTCTATGTTACCCTTCGCGGGTCCGATGGGGAGGCTCATTGGACATGTGGCGCATTCGTCTAGGGGTCCAGGACGCCGGCCTCTCACGCCGGTAACACGGGTTCGAATCCCGTATGCGCTACCACTTCCCTCGCCCCATACCTCGACCTCCTGCAGCCATCCAAGTGCCTCTCCGGAGCACTCCGTTCGCCTTTCAGAAGTGACCCGTTCGTGAGAAACGACCTTCATCCCCGTGGTTATCTTCTCGGAACGGACAGCGAAGACGGCCTCGATCCCTCTGCCCGCGGCGTGCTGCCAGGGATTGTAGGCACCGCCGGTTTATAGAGCGTCACCAGGCATCCTCCCAGGGCGGCGAGCAGCAGCCCTGCATAGAACTGCCAGCGGACCGCGGCCCAGCCTCCCGCCGGCGGATGGAGGATCAGCGAGTAGAGGGCATTGACCACCGGCGCACCACCGAAGACGATGGCCATCACCACGGGCGGCGTCCCCTTCGCGCCGAAAGCCAGCAGGACGCAGAAGGCGCCAATGGCTCCCACGGTGCCGGCCAGCAGCGACCAGAGGGCTCCCTTGACGGGGAAGGCCCAAGTGGCCCCCTGCACCTTGAGCACGAGCAGGGGCGCGAGGACCGCCGTCAGGAAGTACGCCAGCCCCACGAACAGAAAAGCCTTGTAGCGCCCGTTCACGGGATCGGCCATGCCCAACTGGCCGGTGTGGAGGAAGGCGCCGTACAGCCCCCACGAGATCACGGTCATCAACGCGAAGACGAGCCAGCCCATGCAGAACCTCCTCCAGGTTTCATCGTTCCTCTTTGAGCACCGGCAGCAGGGGCGCTTTCAGCGCGCTCCGCACCGCCGCGGCGCAGGAGACCAGCCCCACCGCCACCACGGCCAGGATCGTGGCCATCAGAGGCGCCCAGGGCAGACGGCCGAAGCCGGCCCCCAGGTGCGGCGCCACCGCCAGGAGACCCGACACCGTCCCCACGGCCACGCCCAGCAGCAGCAGGAAGCCGTTCTCGGCGACGACCATACCGGCAATCCGGCGGCGGCGGAAGCCGAAGGCCCGCAGGGTCGCGAGCTCCCCCCGCCGCTCGATCAGGCTGCGCAGCAGGGCCACCCCGAGTCCGAGCGTCCCCAGCAGCAGGCCGAAGCCGCCCAGCGCCTGGAACGTCGACAGGTAGGTGTCCTCCACGGCATGGTAGGAGGCGAGACGCTCCGCGGTGGTGGAGACGTCGAAGCCGTAGCGGCTCAGCCCTTCCTCCATGGCCTGCGCGACCTCGGCCAGCCGGTCCTCGGGCGCGTCGATCAGGAAGAAGGACCGCCGGGCGAGGCTCGGGAAGTGGCGCAGGAGCGCCGCCTCGGAGACCAGCACCTCGCTCTGGAACAGGCTGCGCTCCAGCAGCCCCACCAGGCGGAGCCGCACCGGCCGGCCGGACTCGCTCTCCAGGGCGAGCTCGTCGCCGACGCCGAGCTTGAGGATCCAGGTGGCGGAGTTGGCGTCCGCGACCGCCGGGATCACGTCCGGCCCGAGGTCTTTCTCCAGGGAGCTCAAACCGGCGAAGTTGGGAGGAGCTCCGAGCAGCCGGGGCCGGGTGGGGCGGAAGAGGTTGAGGCAGCTCACGTCGTCGCCCGGCACCGTGTACAGGGAAAGGACCGAGACGCCCTTGAGGCCTGCCTCCTTCACCGGGTCCTGGACCACGGGCACGGCGGACACGGCATACAGCGGGAACTCGGCCTCGTCGTCCCCCGCCTGGCGGCGGTTGGCGGCCACGGTCACCAGCACGAAGCAGGCGCAGGCGACCAGCGCGACGGATAGAAGGCTGCGGCCCGGGCTCGCCGCGCCGTTGCGCGCGGCCATGCCGGCCAGGGTCAGGTGGCGCGCGGGCCGGGGCCGGCGGAGCCAGAGCGAGACCAGTGCGAGGCCGGCGACGAGCAGCGAAGAGCCGATGCCCATCCAGAGGGCCGGGGAGGACACCTTCCAGGAAAGAGCCAGGAGCACCGCGGCGGCGAGAGCGGCCCCGGGCGCCAGGCGCCGGGCGAGCCGGCCCCCGCCGGACCCGGCCGCGGCCGTCGAGCCGGCGAGGAGGGCGGGCGCCGGCAGCTTCGAGAGCCGGCGAACAGTCCAGGCCACGGCGAGCAGGACCGTGGCCACCGAAGCGGCCCAGCCGATGGCGAGGCTCGCGGGGCTCACGTGCAGGAACAGGCTGGGCGTGCCCACGGCCGGGAGCCACCAGCTCCGTAGTCCCGCCATGAGGAGCCAGGCGTACCCCGCGGCGCCGGCGAGGCCCAGGAGCGAGCCGAGGCCGGCCAGCACGGCGCCCTCGGCCAGCAACCGGCGGCGGACCTTGGAAATCGGGTAGCCCACGGCCAGCAGCAGCCCCAGCTCACCGGCGCGGCGCTCCACCGACAGGCTGAACAGCAGCCCCACGAGCAGCACGGCCGAGAGGATCAGGAAGAAGCTGAACGCCAGGAACAGTCCGGCGAAGTCCGTCGATCCCGCCGCCGCGGCGAGCCCCGCCCGTTTCACCGGCTGGAACACCATCCCGAACGGTTCCAGGGGCACCTTCCGAGGCAGCTCGCGGCGGAGGCTCTCCTCCATCTCGATCGGAACGCGGACGGCGGTCAGATCCCCGAAGCGCGTGCCCCACAGCCGCCGGGCGGTCGCCAGGGAGACGAAGGCCTTGGGCGCGGCGCCGTACCTATCCCAGTACTCCTCGTCCTTGGGACGGATGACGTCGAGGTCGACCGGGAAGGGCGGGTCCCACGCCGACATGTCGTCCGCGTTCTCGATGCCCGGGAAGCTTGGAGTGAGCGAGCGGTCCGCTCCCAGGCCTGACATCTCCAGGATGCCGCGGAGCCGCAGCGTGGCCTTGCGCTCCAGCAGCCCGCCCCCGGGCGCCATGACGAGGTAGCTCATCTCGACCGGATCGCCGGGCCCGGCCTGGAGGTCGTCGGCGGCCCAGCGGTTGAGCAGGATCTCGCCGTCCCCCACGCTCAGGTCGGAGAGACCGGAAACCATGGAATAAGGCAGCAGCCGTTCCCCCACCTGCAGCCCCGTGGCCAAGTAGGTGAAGACCCGGCTGGCGGGGACGTCCCCGACCGCCTCGGCGGCGGCCGGATCGAGGAAGAGCTCCTCGCTCTCCAGCGAGACGTGGCGCTCGCCGCGCACCAGGCGGAGCCCGAGGTCCTCCATGCGCAGAGCGGGCTGGAGATCGGCGGAGCCCTCGCCCGCGGCCGCCAGCGCGTTGACCTTGCCCGGCCGCTCGGCCGCGAGCTGGAGGGCGGCGAGCGGCACGAAGGCGGTCCACGTCCGGGCTTGGTGGGCGGCGAGGCCGAAGCGCCCGAGGCCGCGGTCCGGCAGCACCCGCGCCACGGTGAAGCGGCGGGTGGCGAGCACGTCGTCTGTCTCCTTCTCGCCGAGCAGGGTCTCGCGGGGGATCTCCCCGGGCCGCTCGAAGGAGAGGAGGACGTCGTCGCCGGGCGCCACGCCGAGCTCGCGCCCGAGGGGCTCGTTGAGAACGACCGGCGGAAAAAGCCCAGAGCCTCCGGCCAGCTCGGGGAAGGCGGTGCCGTACAGCCCGGCGAAGCGGGCGTCGACGCCGTAGATCGCCACGCCCGCGGCCCGCGCGCCGGAACCGCCATGCACTGCGGTCCCCTGGAGCGCGATCAGGGGGGCCGCCTTCAGGTCCGCGGCCAGCTCCTCGCGGAAGAAGCGGGAGGAGACCAGGACGCGGTCGATGCCGCCGAGACGCTCCAGCGTGAGGTCGCGCAGACTGCCCCGCACCGAGTCGCCGGTCAGCAGCGCGCCGGTGAGCACGGTGGAGGCCACGGCCGCTCCCAGCGCCACGGCCAGGCTGGCCCGCCGGAAATGGGTCAGGCCGCGGAAGGCTGGGTGCACCGTCCCTCCACCAGCTCGCAGCGGCGGGCGAAGCGCGCGGCGAGGTCGAGGCTGTGGGTCACGGCGATCAGGACGGTCCCCTCCGCCTCGTGCAGCTCGAAGAGGAGGTCGGCCACGGCCGCCGCCGCGGCGCGGTCGAGGCTGCCCGTGGGCTCGTCGCAGAGCAGCAGGCGGGGACGGTTGAGGAGCGCCCGGGCCACCGCCGCCCGCTGGCGCTCGCCGCCGGACAGCTCGGCGGGCCGGTGGCCCATCCGGTGGCCGAGGCCGACCCGCTCCAGCAGCTCGGCGGCGCGGGATTCCATGCGCGGACCCGGGAAGGCCAGGGAGGGCACCAGCACGTTCTCGAGCACCGTGTACTGCGGCAGCAGGTGGGAGTCCTGGAAGACGAAGCCGATGGTGCGGTTGCGGAACCAGGCCAGCTTGGGCTCCGGCAGCCCGAAGGGGTCGGTGCCGCCGATCTCGATCGTCCCCGACGACGGGCGGTCGAGCGAGCCGATCAGGTGCAGCAGCGTGCTCTTGCCCGATCCGGACGGGCCGGTGACCGCCAGGGCCTCCCCCTCCCCCAGCTCGAACGAGACCCCGCGCAGGACCGCCACCGGCTCCGAAGCCGCCGAGGCGATACCGAAGCTCTTGTGGACGTCGCGCACGACCAGCACTACGCGGTCGCCCTCCGGGCCGGCTCGGCGAGCAGCCGCTCGTAGACCCGGAGGGTGGCTTCCGCCTCGGCGCGGTCGTCGAAGCGGTCGCGGACCGCCTCGCGGCCACGCTGCCCCAGCTCCCGCCGCAATCCGGGATCGCGCAGCAGCGTTTCGATGCCGCGCGCCAGGTCCTCGGTGGACCCGGGCTCGACGAGCAGACCGCCGCCCGTAGCCTCGATCAGCTCGGGGAAGGCGCCGTGGCGGGGCTGGACGACCGGCACGCCGTTGGCGAGCGCCTCCAGCACGAAGAGCCCCTTGGGCTCGCGGTAGGCCGTCGGCACCGAGAGGACGTCGAGCGACTGGAGGAAACGGATCTTCTCGTCCCGGTCCACCTCGCCGACGCGCTCGTAGAAGCCCGACAGGCCCCAGCCCGCGATCCGAGCCTCGAGGTCCTCCAGGTAGCGCCGGTCCCGCTCGCCGAGGTAGCCCGCGACCCGGAGATGGATCTGCCCGGGGAGCCGTTCGGTCAGGAGCCGGAACGCTTCCACCAGCAGGTGCAGCCCCTTCTCGGGACAGATGCGGGCGAGGTAGCCGACGGTCAGCCGATCGCTCTCCGCTTGGGGCTCCGCGCGCGGCTCGCCGCCGTGGCCCTTGAGGGTCAGGCCGAGCGGCACGACGAACATCCGCTGCCGGTCGATGCCACCAAGGTACTCGGCCATGAAGTCGGCGTACCAGGCGCTGTTGACCTGGAAGGCGTCGACGTCGCGGGCCCGTTCACTCAGCACGCCGCGGACTCGGGCTCTCCAGGGCTCGCGGAGCTGGTCGAGGAACAGGTCCTCGCCCTGGAGGCTGCAGAGCACGGGCACGCCCAGCTCCCGCTTCAGGCTGCGCGCGAAGCCGGCGAACATGGAGTTGGTGAGGTGCACGACGTCCGGCCGGAAGTCGTCCCGCAGCCAGCCCACCAGCTTCGTCAGCTCCTTGGCCTGGAACCCCGCCTCTCCCTGGAGGATGGAGTGAGTGAGGTCGCCCAGCTCCGTGGGATCGGTCGAGGCGCCCAGCCGACTCGCGCGCTGGATCAACCCCGGCCGGTCGAGCAGCCAGTCGAAGGCTTCGGGCGTATGCCGGAAGGCCGCGGCCTTCTGCTGCAGGTAGACGTTGAGGGCACCGAAGAAGACGCGGTCGAGGCTGATGCCCGGCTGCTCGGTGCGCAGCGGCGTATAAGTGGGGACCAGCGCCACCTCGTGGCCCATCTTCTGGAGCGCCGCCGCCAGCGTGTTGTCGTGCAGGCAGCTCCCGCAGTACATGCCGGCCGCGCCGGCGGCGATGTAGGCGATCCTCATCAGAAGAACTTGTCCAGCGTCTCCCGCTTCGGCGGTTGGGTCAGGAGCGAGCCCACGATCATGGCCGCGGTGGAGACCAGCAGCATCAGGGCCACCGGCATCACGCCCGAGTCCGCGATCGTGTAGTCCGCGGACTTCCAGCCGTGGGTGACGAAGTACAGCCAGAGCACGACCACCGAGACCGTGGAGGCGAAGGCCCCCCACTTCGTGCTGCGCTTCCAGAAGACCGCGGCGACGACCACGGGGAACAGCGCGGCGAAGCCGGTGAAGCACCAGACGCCGAGCTTGAAGATGCTCCGGTCGACGACCCGCGACAGCAGGTAGGTGGCGATCAGGATGGCCACCATGAACAGCCGTCCCACCAGGATCTGCTTGCTCTCGCTCATCCGGTCCTGGAAGCCGTAGTGGCGGACGATGTCCTGCGTGAACATGGTCCCTAGGGAGTGCACCTGCGAGTCGAAGGAGTTCATGATCGCGGCGAAAACGCCGGCGGCGAGCAACCCCGCCAGCACGCCCGGCGCGTGCCGGTCGATCATCTTGACCAGGATCGAGTTCGCCGCCCCCGCTCCGAGGTCGGCGAAGTCGAGGCGGGCGAGCACCCCCAGCAGCACGCTCGGCACCCAGACGATCGCGATGCAGATCGGGTAGAAGGCGATCGTCGGCCGGAAGGAGGCGGCGTTCTTCGCCGTCAGCCAGTGGATGAACATGTGGGGGAACATGCCCACCGAGAGCGGGATGCAGGTGTAGGTGAGGAGCTTCAGCGGCTTGATGTGCTCGCCGCGCACCAGCATGTCCGGGTGCGTCGCGGCGAGCCGCGACATCGCGGCCGAGAGCCCGCCGAGCCGGTCGACGATCACCCAGAAGGCGATGAAGCCCAGGGCCAGCAGCACCATGGTCTGGAACACGTTGACCCAGATCGTGCCGCGCATGCCGCCGTAGGTCACGTAGGCGAGCACCACCGCGCAGATCACCAGTCCGCCCACCCAGTCGGGCACCTGCCCGTCCGTCACCTGGGTGAGCGTCGTGCCGCCGCCCATGACGCCGATCAGGAGGTAGGGGATGAGCAGCCCGACCTGCACGACGAAGATCAGCAGACCGAGCCCGTTCGAGTCCCACCTCTCCCGGAAGTACTGCACCGGGGTGAGATAGCCGCGCCGCTTGCCGAGCGCCCAGACCCGTGTGCCGATGAAGAAGAAGACCACCGGGATCACCAGGCCGGACGACGAGGCCATCAGCGAGAAGACGCCGATTCCCTCCATGTACGACTCGCCCGAGGAGCCCAGCAGGGCGAACGCGGTCATGTTGGCCCCGAACAGCGACACCAGCAGGATGAAGGGCCCCAGCGTGCGCGCGGCGACGAAGAAGTCCTCGCTGGTGCCGCGGAAGAAGCGATGGCTGAAGAGCCCGATCACCAGCACGATCGCCAGGTAGACGATGATGATCGCGAGGGTCATCGGTTGGGCTCCCCGGTCTCCCGGTCCAGGTGGTCCGGCCAGGCATGGATCACCAGCAGGGTCAGCACCACCGACGCCGCGATGCAGAAGCCGATGTGGTAGGCGAGCCCCGCCGGCAGCCCCAGGACGAGCCGCGGGTCGTTCCACAGCCAGAGGTCGTTGTGCAGCAGGTACAGCGCCACCAGGGCGAGGTACAGCAGCCGTTTCTTCAAGTGTGAGCCTCCAGCCGGGCGGCCTCGGGCAGCCGCGCCATCTGCCCCATCGAGTCGAAGAGCCCGTTCGAGGACCGGAACACGTTGCCCACCAGCAGGTGGATGAGGTCGATGCGGCAGTCGGGGAAACGCGCGAGGAACTTCGCGAAGCTGAAGCCCGGCTCGTAGAAGGCGTAGACGAGCTTGCGCATCGCCTCCATGCCGGCCAGGAAGTCCGGGCCATGAGCCCCGAGCCGCCCGGCCGAGAGGTCGCCCGCCTCCAGCGCCGCGTGGACCGAGTCGGCGGCGAGCTCTCCGGACTTGAGGGCGAGGAAGACGCCCGAGGAGTAGATCGGGTCGAGGAAGCCGAAGGCGTCCCCCACCAGCACCCAGCCGTCGCCCGCGATGCGCGACGAACGGTAGGAGAAGTCGCGGATCACCTGCACGGGCATGGCCTGTCGGGCGTCCGCGACGCGTTCCCGTAGCGACGGGCAGAGGGCCACCTCCTCGTCGAACACGGCCTGCGGATCGCCGGCGCGGCTGGTCACCAGGTGCTCGATCGAGCCGACCACGCCGACGCTCACCCGGTCCTCGGGCAGCGGGATGTACCAGAACCAGCCGCCTGGGCTCTGGGTATAGAGGACGAGGGTCGCCCCCTCGTCGATCCCGGGATCGCGCAGCGCCCCCTCGTAATGGGTGAAGAGGGCGGCCTTGCGCAGCTCCGGGTCGGGCCGCATCAGGCCCAGCTTCCGGCCCAGGAACGCGCTGCGGCCCGTCGCGTCGACGACCACACGGCAAGACAGGTTCGATCCGTCGTCGAGCTGGACGCCCACGGCGCGGCCGCCCTCGCCACCCTCAAAAATCACGTCCTTCACGCCGACGCCCCGCCGCACCTCCACCCCGTGCTCGCGGGCGTTGTCGAGCAGCAGGGCGTCGAACTCGCTGCGCAGCACCTGCCAGGTGACCGAGCTCTCGCTCGGGTCGGTCTCCTGGAAGTAGAACGGCGAGGAGGCCCGCCCCGACCTGCCATAGAACTGGACGCTGTATTTACGCGGGAAGTGGCTCGCGTGCAGCTTCGGGAGCACGCCGAGCCGCTGAAACGTCGACCAGGTCGCGGGCATCAGCGACTCGCCGATCTTGAACTTGGGCTCGGCGGACCGCTCCAGCAGGAGCACCTTGTGCCCCCTCTGGGCGGTCAGGGTCGCCGCGGTGGCACCGCCGGGGCCGCCGCCGATCACGATGACGTCATATTCGGTCAAGAGTCTTTCCTTTCCTGCCGCGGCAGACCGATCCGGTAGGCCAGACTGCCGTGCACTGCGAAGCCCGGGGCCGGGATCACCGAGGTGGCTCCGAAGCCGCGGGTGAATTGCTCCTCGCCCGTGAGGTTCTCGAAGTGGAGCCCGAGGCTCCAGCCGCGCAGGTCGTAGAACAGGGCGGCGTTCAGGGTGAAGGTGTCGTCCAGCTCGAAAGCGTTGTCCTCGGCGATGAACTGCTCCGAGAGCCAGCGCCCGCCGAGCCCCGCTCCGATCCCGTTGCCGAAGCGCCGGCTGACCCAGAGGTTCGCCAGGTGCTCGGGGGCGAACGCCGGGCGGTTGCCCGAGCGGTCGAGGGTCGTGAAGGCCGGCGGATTGAAGCCCGTGAGGACGAGCTCGGTGAACCGGGTCAGCTCCGCGTCGGTGTAGGCGTAGGAGAAGAACGTGCGCAGGCGCGGCAGCGGCTCGGCCGCCAGCTCCAGCTCGGCGCCCCGCGAGCGCTGGCTGCCGGTCTGGCGGGTGATGCCGGTGCGGTCGGGGATGGCCACGTTCTCGCGCCGCAGCTCGTAGAGGGCGAACGTCGTCTGCGCCTTGCCGCCCCACAGGTTGGCCTTGACGCCCGCTTCCGCCTGCTCGCTCTCCTCGGGCTCCCGCTTGCCGATCACCCGGCTCGACGGCGGCGCGAAGCCCCGGCCGGCGTTGGCGTAGAGCGACAGCTCCGGCCTGGGCGACCAGACCAGGCCCAGCATCGGCGACACCCGGGAGAAGCTGCGCTCGGTCGAGGTGACGTCGTCCTGGTAGTCGATCGAGTCGAAGCGCGCCCCCAGCAACACCTGGAAGCGGTCCGACAGGGCGATCTGGTCGGTCACGTAGGGCGCGATCACCACGCTCGCCGCGTCCGCCGCCTGCGACTGGCCGGGGATCAGGAAGACCGGTCCCTGGGCCAGCTCCACGGGAGCCACGAGCCCGATGTCGGGCAGCAGGCCGACGTCGAGGGTGAAGCGGTCGGTGAGGCGGGTGACCTCGACTCCCGCGAGGAGTTGGTGAGTCACGCCGCCGGTTTTGGCATCGAACACGGCCTCGAGCTGATTGCCCAGGAACTCCTGCCGGTCGTCGAGCAGGATCAGAGAGCGCGAGACCATGCTCCCCTCCACCGTGGGGAAGACGCCGTTGAAGATCGTGGCCGCTGAACCCCAGTCCAGGCTGCGGTAGTAGACCTTGTCGCGCAGGGTCAGACGGCTGGAGAGCTGGGTCTCGTAGTCGGCCTGGGCCCGCCGGGTCTTCTGGTCGGAGAGGTCGTAGGGAGACTGGTACGAGCGCGTCCGTGGCACGTCGGCGATGTCTGACGCGATCCTCGGCGCGCTCCCCGGCCGGAAGAAGTCCGTGACCAGGGGCAGCCCCGAGTCGGGTGCGAAGCTGGTGTCCAGGAGCTCCAGGTTGACGTGCAGCGAGCTGCTCTCGTCCGGACGCCAGGTGAAGCCGGGGTTGACGGCACGCACCTCGCTCGGCCGGTCGCGGTAGCCGTCCGACTCCTGCCAGAGCCCGTTGAGGCGGAAGCCGAGGTCCCCCTCGCCGCCCAGGTTCCAGTCGACCTTGCCGCCCTGGGAGCCGAAGCTCCCGCCCGTGAGGTCGAGGCTCAGGAAGCCGCCGGGCTCCGGCTGCCGGCGGACCATGTTGATCGTGGCGGCGATCGGGCTGCCGCCGTAGAGGAAGCCGCCCGGCCCCTTGAGGACCTCCACCCGCTCGACATTGTAGAGCTGGTAGAAGCTGATCTCTGGCTCGGCCGCGCCGTCGACCAGCACCAGGCCGTTGGCGATCGAGTCGAAGCCGCGCACCACGAAGAAGTCGGCGACGCCGCTCTGGGTCTGGACGTTGACGCCGCTGACGTTCCGGAGCGCTTCGCCCAGCACAGAGCTACCCTGCTCCTCCAGCAGCCAGCCGGTCACGACGCCCACGCTCGCCGGGGTCTTCAGCAGCGGCAGCGGCAGCTTGGCGGCGATGGTGCTCGACTCCGGCACGTAGGGGAGGCTCCCCTCGACGAACAGCACGTCCTCGTAGGTCGTGGCCGGCGGCTCCTCTTCCTGGGCGACTTCCTGGGCGAGCAGCGGTGCGGAAATCAGAAGCACCGCGAGCGCAACGGCAACCTTGTTCATCGTCCGGTCCTCACCGGCGCCGTCGCGGCGCCTTTCCAATCGAGGGCAATGAGCTGCTCCTCGTTACGCACGTAAAGCCGGCCGTCGGCCAGCGACGGCGAGGTCCAGCACTTGCCGTCGAGCACCTGGGCGCTCCCCAGCTCCCGGTACTCCTCGGGCGTCGCCGGCAGCAGCGCCAGCTTGCCGCGGTCCGACAGCACGATCAGGTGCCCGCCGGCCAGGATCAGCGAGCCGTGCCCGAACCCGCGCTGCTTCCAGCGCTCCTTGCCGGTGCCGGCTTCCATCGCCTTGAGCGTGCCGTCGTCGAAGCCATAGAGGATCCCGTTGTGGAGCACCGAGGAGCTGAACTGGTTCTTCATGCCCCGGCTCTTCCAGACCTCGACGGCCGAGGCGCCACCGTCGCCGGCGCGGATCTGGAACAGGGTCGAGCCCGTGCCGTAACCGGAGGAGACGAACAGCTTGTCCGGCGGGAAGAAGACCGGGGTCGCCGCGTTGACGTCGTAGTCGGTCTTCCAGGGGCTTCGCCAGAAGAGCTTGCCATCCTTGGGGGAGACGGAGACGATCGCGTCGGCGGTGAAGACGATGATCTGGCGCACGCCGCGCACGGTGATCGCGATCGGCGCCGAGTAGCCGGCGCCGTCGTTCTGGGAGGTCCAGACCGGCTTGCCGCTCGTCTTGTCGAAAGCCACGATCGACTTGTTGCCGGTCCCCCCCACGTTCACCACCAGGAGGTTGCCCTCGACGAGCGGCGAGGTCGAGACGCCCCAGCCGGGCGGGTTGGCGCCGTACTCGCCCCGCAGGTCGTGCTGCCAGGCCACCTGGCCGTTGGCGGTGCGGAGCGCGGCCAGCTTGCCGCTCGCCGACAGCACGTACACCAGGTCGCCGTCGACGGTCGGGGTGGAGCGGGGGCCGTTGCCCTGTCCGCTCTCGTACTTGCGGTCAATGCGCACGCGCCAGACCTGCTTGCCCGTGGCGGCGTCGAGCGCGGCGGCGACCTCGTCGCCCCCCTGCCCGGCGAGGGTGAACAGGCGCCCCTTGGCGGACACGACCTGCGAGTAGCCCTCCCCGAGCGGCACCTTCCACAGGACCTTCGGGCCGCTGGCGGGCCAGCTCTTGAGCACGGCCGTCTCGGGGGAGATGCCGTCCCGGTTGGGACCGCGGAACTGGGGCCAGTCCGCGGCGAGGGTGATATCAGCGACGCCCGCCGTCAGGCAGAGAGCCAGCATCAATTGGGTATGGAGACGGCGCATGGCTTTTCTCCTAGGTATAACGGGCATTCCGGTATTGCTCGTCGTAGAACGCGGGCAGCAGGCGGTCCACCTGGAGGAGACCGGCGCGGGTGAGCGCGACTGTGTCGCCCTCGACGCGCAGCATCCCCTCGCCTTCCAGCTTCTGCCATGCGGGAGCGAAATCGGCGAGGATGTCGGCCCCGAACTTCTCGCGGAACCCGGCCGTCCGCAGGGTGCCGAGCTTGAGCTGCAGGATCAGCTCGCGCGTGAGCCGCTCGCGGTCGTCGATGGCCAGCCCGCGGCCCAGGGGCAGCTTCCCCGCCGCGACGGTGGCGAGGTACTCGCCCCACTGCGTGACGTTCTGGAAGTGGACTCCGCTCAGGTGCGAGAACGAGGCGACGCCGGTGCCCAGCAGGTCGCAGCCATGCCAGACCGAGTCGCGGTAGACGAAGCTCGACGATTTCCCCTTCGGGCGGACCATCGTATAGGCGGAAGACAGGACGTACCCCGCGGCCGCCAGCTCCGCGAAGGCGTAGTCCTGCCACTCGCGCTTGGCCGGCCAGTCGGCGAGCGGCCGGTCGAAGCTCCCGCCGAGCACGCTCTGCGAATAGACCGTGTTGTACGGCAGCTCCATCTGGTAGATCGTGACGCTGTCCGGCTCGACCTCCACGGTCTTGCGGACCGACTCCCGCCAGGTGTCCCAGGTCTCGCCGACCATGCCGGCGATGAGGTCGATGTTGAGCTGTTCGAACCCCAGCTCGCGAATCCAGGGCAGCGTGCGGTAGATCTCGGCCGACACGTGGGCGCGGCCGTTCTCGCGCAGGATGTCGTCGACGAAGCTCTCGATGCCGAGCGACAGCCGGGTGACGCCGATGCCTCGGATCGCCTCCAGCTTCGAATGGGTGAGCGTCCCCGGCTCGCACTCGAACGTGATCTCCTCGGCGCCCGTCCACGGCAGCACCGCCTGGACCCGCGAGACGAGCCCCTCGAGCTGGCGGACGCTGATGTAGGACGGCGTGCCGCCGCCGAAGTAGACGAACTTGAGCGGCCGGCCGGCGACCGCCGGCTTCTTCGCGAGCATCTCGACCTCCGATGCCAGCGCGTCGAGGTAGGTGCCGATCTCCCCCGCGTCCTTGTCCGTGTAGACGCGGAAGTAGCAGAACTTGCACCGCTTGCGGCAGAACGGGATGTGCAGGTAGAGGCCGAGCGGGGTGCCGGGGACCGGCGGCGCGTCGAGAGCCGCGTGGACGTCGGGGAGGTTCTCCGGGCTCCACGCGCCGAACGGCGGGTAGTTCGACACGAAGACGCTGCCGATCTCGGGATTATCTTGAGGGATATCGAGAGGCGCCGCGGGCGCGGGTTGAGTCATTTTCTTGCCTTTGCTCCAAAGCAGTAGAGAGTGCCATCCATGGTTCCGATCACCAAGCGCCCCGCGCCGACCGCGGGAGAGGCTTCGACGGAAGCCCCGGCCTCGAAGCGCCAGACCGGCTGTCCGGTCTTCAGGTCCAGGGCGAAGACCGCCCCGTTCTTCGCCCCTGCCACAACCCGGCTCCCGACCACGACCGGCGAGGCGTCGATGGCCGAACGGGCGGACCAGTTCCAGAGCTCCTTGCCGCTGGCGGCGTCGAGGGCGTGGATCATCTGGTCCCGCCCTCCCACCACCACCGTGCTGCCGGCCAGCGCGGCCGAGGAGTAGAACGGGAACTTGCGTACCGGGTGCTCGTACGTCCAAAGCACCTTGCCGGTCTGCCAGTCGACGCCCTGGAACTTGTTCTCGAAGGTCCCCAGGAACGCCCGGCTCTCGGCCAGCGCCGGGCTCGCGGCCACGTAGCCGCCCAGTTGCACCCGCCGGACCTCCGAGCCGTCCTTGACGCGCAGCACGCGCAGATAGCCGTCGCAGCCGGCCGAGATCACTACGTCTCCGGAAACGGCTGGCGTGCCGTGCACGTACCCGTCGGTCTCGACCTTCCAGACGACGGAGCCGTCCTTGGGCGACAGGCAGTAGAGGAACTGGTCGTAGGAGCCGAACAGCACGCATCCGGCCGCGAAGTTGGCCGAGGAGACGATCCCGGCCTCCGCCTGGAAGGTCCAGCGGACCTTGCCGGTCTTCGCGTCCAGCGCGTAGAACGTCCCCTTCTCGTCGCCGAAGTAGACCGTCCCTTCGTGTACCGAAGGCGACGACTTGATCTGATCCGCGGCCTTGTGCTTCCAGCGCGGCTTGCCGGTCGCGAGGTCGAGCGCGTACAGGTGCCCGTCGAGCGACGCGGCATAGACGGCGCCGTCCGAGATGGCGGCCGCGGAAGAGAAACCGCCTCCGGCGCGGAAGGTCCAGAGCGGCTCGGGCTTGGCGGGCAGATCGCCTTGCGCGCGGCCAGTGAGCTGAGCGTCGCCGCGGAACGTGGTCCAGCCGGGCAGGCTCGGCGTGGCCGCGACCAGCAGCACGAGCAACAGGCCGAGCAGCGGAGCACGCATCAGAAAGCTGCCTCGTAGAACGACAGCAGGGCCGCCGCGTCGACCGGCCGCGGGTTGAAGCCCGCGGTCCACTGGCGCGAGGCCGCCTCGGCGAGGAGAGGCAGGCTCTCGGCGTCGACGCCGCAATCCCGCAGCCGCTCGGGGAGACCCGCCATGGCGCGCAGCTCCTCGACCCGCGCCGCCAGCTCGCCGGCGAAGAGATCGCGGTATCTCTCTTCGCCGTTGAAGCGGACCACGTGCGGGAGCATCAGGCCGACGGCCACGCCGTGAACGATCCCGAAGCGCGCGGTCAGGGGATTGGCGCAGGCGTGCGCCGCCCCCAGCATGGAGGCTTCGATCGCCGCGCCCGCGAGGTGGGCTCCGAGCAGGGTGTCCCCGACCGACCGCAGGTCCTCCGGGGAGTCGAGGGAGGCCTCCAGGCTGGCGGAGAGCAGGCGCCAGGCCTCCCGCGAGAGCATCCGGGACACGGGGTTCGAGGGCGAGGTGACGTGGCTCTCGACCGCGTGCGAGACGGCGTCGATGCCGGCCGTGGCCGCCACCTGCCGCGGAGCGCTCGCGGCGAGCCGCGGATCGAGGATCACCTCCCGGAAACGGGCCTTGCGGTCGCCGATGGCCATCTTCTCGTGGGTCTCCGGATGCGAGATCAACGCATAGGACTGGGCCTCGCTGCCGGTGCCGGCCGTGGTCGGCACGCCGATCGACGGCAGCATGGGCCGCGTAGCCTTGCCGGTGCCCCGGTAGTCCTCCATCCGGCCGCCGTTGGTGAGCAGGAAGTTGATCCCCTTGGCGCAGTCCATGGCGCTGCCGCCGCCGAGGCCGACCAGCAGGTCGGGGACGAAGCCTGCGGCGGCTCGCCGGCCCGCCTCGACGTGGAGCGAGGTCGGGTTCTCCGCCACGCCGTCGAACACCTCCACCGCGAGCCCGTCCAGCGAGGCGAGCGCCGCATCGACGTGGCCGGCGGAGCGGACGCCGCGGTCGGTCACCACCAGCACGCGGCGGCCCCCCAGCTCGCGGGCGAGCGTGCCCAGGAGGTCGAGCGCGCCGGAGCCGGCGTGGACACGGATTCCGCCAATATCGGCCGACCAAGTCATGCCCGCACCTCGGCGAAGACTGCAGGGGCCTGGATCGCCCGCTGGCGGTAAAGATGGGCGAAGAGGTTCCCCTCGTGGGGCTGGTCCCAGGAGACGCGGGAGGTCGGGACCGGCCCCAGGTTCAGGCGGTCGATCCATGGGCAGTCCAGGAGCTCCCTCTGGAAGCGCGGGTCCTCCGTGAGCCCGGTGGCGACCAGCGTGGGGCCGATGCGCGCGAGCATCTCCGCCCGCGGCACCTCGACCACCGAGGCGAAGGGAAACAGCAGCTCGGTGTTGGCGAGCGGATGATCGGGGTCCTCGCACCAGACCAGCGTCGGCAGCAGGAAGGTACAGCCTCCCGCCTCCGCCACCCGGCTGTGTCCCCGCATCTCCGCCGTGAGATCGACGGCTCCGGGCACGCGGAGCTGCCGGTCGATCAGGTCCGAGAAGTGATGCGCCACCTGGGGACGGGGGAACGCGGCCAGCCGGGCTTCGGGATGATCGAGCGGCAGCGCCTCGATCGCTGCCAGGCGCGCGGCGAGCGCCTCCGCTATCTCTCTTCCTCCGCTGGAGGTCCAGACGCTCGAGGCGTTGAGGCAGGAGCGGCCGCCGTTCTCGGCGATCGAGGTCACCAGCAGGTCGAGGTGGCGCTGCCAATGAGGCGCCTGGTCCTCGCCGAAGAGCACCTTGCTCCAGCCGGGGCCGTGGATCTGCACCCGCGGATCGCCCTTCCAGGGGCGTACCGTGGCCTCGTCGCCGAACAGCATCGACCGGCCGCACCGCAGGAGGATCTCGCCCGCGCCCGCGTGATCGCTCGGATAGAAGCCGAGTGCGGCGGGCGGCAGGCCGGCCGCCATCAGCGCCTGGCAGATCCGGAACGGGGTCCAGGGCTCCTCGCGCCCCGGCTTCAGCGCCACCGGCACCTTGAGGGCCGGAGCCGGCAGCCAGAGGTTGTGGACGCCCGGCGAGTTGCTGGGGAGAACGGCTCCGAGCACCTCGGCCTGGGGAAGATAGGAGAGGCGGCGCCCGTCCTGCGTGCCCAGCCCCGAGTCGAGCACGGAGAGATCGAGCCCCCGAGTCAGGCCGGCGAGCACCGCCTCCATGCCTTCGAGCACCGTGCGGATCTTCTCCATGTTGAACCGGCAGAGCGTCTCCGGCAGGCCGGAGGTCGCCGAAAGCAGGCGCACGTACTCATCCGGAGACTGGGGCAGATCGGCTTCGGCAAAGAGACGGGCCGCCCGGCGGTAGATCGCCAGCAGCTCGCGGATGCTCAGCTCCCGAAGGCTGTGCCGCGTCTCGGCCAGGTCCTTCGCGATGAGCCCGGGGTTGGCCTGCGAAACCTCCGCGATGGCTTCCCCCGTGCGGAAGTCGCGCAGCGGCCGCACGTCCAGGCTGCGATAGGGGCGTCCGCCGCGGAGTAAAGGCAAGTGCAGCATCAATAATTGATCCCCATCAATTGATCCCCATCAATACACTCCGACCACCACGGAGTCCTGCAACTCGGTCAGGAGGCGCAGGTTCGTCACGCCGTCCCACGGGTAGCGCTCGATGGGCTCGGCCCGCTCGCCCTCGTCGCGCTCCAGGAAACGGGGCATGAAGAAGTCGCGGGTGAGCGTCGTGAGCATCACCCGCCCGGTCTGCCCGTACTCCACGGCGCGCTCCGGGTCTTTCGGGTCGACCAGCTCGAAAACGGCGCGCGGGGCCGGCGGGTAGTAGGTGATGGCAAATCGATCGGTGGAAGAACCGTCGGCCGGATCAAACGGCTTCGGGCAGGCGAGCCCCATCAGCGTGTTGCCGTACGTGGGGACGAACTCGATCCCCGGTACCAGCTCCTCGCGGGCGAAACGGTTGAACTGGGCGTTCATCTCCGTGCCGCCGCAGAAGATGCCGCGGATGCCCAGCTTGGCCAGCGACACGCGCTCGCAGAGGGCTTCGAGCAGCTTCGGAGTTGTGAAGAGGCAGCGGATCTCGTGCGCGCGGAGCACCGTGAGCCCCTGCTCGATCACGTGGTCCTTGTACTCCCGCATCTCGCGGAGGCGGCCCTGCTTGATCAGGCGGTTGACCCAGCGCGGATCGAGATCGACGTGGAAGCAGATGCCGCCGCGGTGCTGCGCCAGGTGCTCGACGGCCAGCCGCAGCCGGCGCGGCCCGGTGGGCCCGAGCATCAGCCAGTCGGCGCCCGGCGGGAAGCCTGCCTCGGGCAGCTCGCCGCTGTACCGCTCGTAGTCGATCTGGAAGTCCTCGATGTTGACCCGCGACTTCGGCACTCCGGTCGAGCCGCCGGTCTCGAACACGTAGGCCGGCCGGCCCGCCAGGCCCTTGGGGATCCACCGGCGCACCGGGCCGCCGCGCAGCCACGAGTCCTCGAAATGGCCGAACAGCTCGAGGTCGTCGTAGCCGCGGACGTCCTTTCGCGGATCGAACCCGAACCCGGCGGCCCGCTCCAGCCAGAACGGACACCCGGTCTTGGGATCGAAGTGCCAGGCCACGACCTCGCGCACGTGGGCATCGAGCCGCGCGCGGGCTTCGGCCACCCTCTCCGACAGCGAGGAGCTCGTCAGGACATCCATTACGGTTCTACGGGAGGCTTCGCGGGAGGTTTCGCAGGGGGGTTCTCGGCAGGTTTCTCGGCAGCGTTGGGCTTCTTCTCCGGCGCCTTGCCCTTGCCTTCGGCGATCGCGAAGAGCGTCGAGCGCGAGTTGATGTAGAGGACGCCGTCCTTGGCGACCGGCGTGGTGTAGATCGAGCTGCCCATGTTCACCTCATGCAGCAACTCCTTCTTCTTGCCTGCCCGCATCACCACGATGTCGCCATCCTCGTCGCCGAGGTAGACCTTGCCATCCGCCACGAACGGGGAGCCCCAGACCGCGGCGAAGACGTCGTGCATCCAGAAGTGCTCCCCGGTCTTGGCGTCGAGGGCATGGAGGTGGCCCGAGAGGTCGGCGGCGTAGAGGATGCCGTCGGCGATCGCCACGGTCGAGATCGTGCGGTGGAAGTCCTCGCCGCCGCGGTGCCAGACCACGGCCTTGCCGGTCACGTCGCCTTCCATCGAGGCGTCGACGACCCACAGGTGGCCGATCCCCTCGCCGTGCTCCGGGTCCTCCCCGACGCCGACGTAGACCTTGTCGTCCCAGACGACCGGCGTCCCGATGATGTTGTTGCGGGTGGCGGCGCCGCCGATCTTGTACACGGAATCCTTGGGATTGCAGTCGAACTTCCAGATCAGCTTGCCGGTCTTGGGCTCGAACGAGTAGAGCCAGCCATCGCCGCCCGGGAAGATCACCTGCGGCTTGCCCTTGATGACGCCGTAGGCCGGGTTCGACCACTGTCCGTGCAGGATCTTCTCGCGGGGCAAGTCGCTCTCCCAGAGCAGCTTGCCGGTGTTCTTGTCGAGCGCGATGAAGCTCGGCGCCTGCGGCGCGGGCACGTTGACGTGCCCCTCGTCCACGCCGTTGCCGGTGACCGTATAGAGCGCGTCGTCCACGATCAGCGGGTTGCCCGCGGCCAGGTTGTGGGGGAAGACGTCGAGCTCGCCGATCATGTCGACCTTCCACAGCACGTCCTCGTCGCCCTCGCCCTTCTCGGTTTCCGTCGCGAACGGGCCGTCGTTCTCCTTGTCGAGGAACCCTTCCGTGTCGGCCGCGATCACCTCAGCGCGGTTGGAGATGTACCAGACGCGGTCGCCCTCGACCGCCGGGCTTGAGCAGATGCCCTGGAGCGGCCAGTCATTGACCCGCCCGGCCGACAGCTTGGGATAGGCCGACTGCCAGAGGAACTTGCCGTCCTTGGCGTCGAAGACCATGAGCACCCCGCGGTCGCCGGTCAGCTTGGGGTTGCGCAGCCCCTCGTTGTTGGTGCCGACGAAGACCTTGCCGTCGCCCAGGACCGGCCCGCCGTAGCTCTGGGAGCCCAGCTTGGCCTTCCAGAGGATGTTCTCGCCCGTCTCCGGGTTCCATTTCGCGGGCAGTCCCTTCTCCTCCGAGGCCATGTTGCGCGCGGGGCCGCCGCCGAACATCGACACCTGCGCCAGGCTTGGGGCGGCTGCCAGGAGCAGCCCCGCCGCAATCAGCTTCTGAATCTTCATGGGTTGTTCACCATTACCTGAAGGTTGTCGTAGTAGATCTCCGCCGCCGAGTAGCCGTAGATCCCCGGGCTCCCCTGGCGGACCGGCTGCGGGTCTTCGGCCGTGATCGTCCACTCCTGCGGCTCGGGCTCACCGCGGCGCCACACCTTGCCGCGCAGGAGCGCCTTGTCCCCCTGCTGGTCGACGCGGAACTTCATCGTGTACCAGACGTCCGGCTCCCACGGGAACGGCACCGACTTCTCCAGCCGCAGATCGGAGGCCCAGCCGCGGAACTGGATCTTCTGGTGATTGCCCATCAGGTCCATGTGGTAGCCGCTGTTGATGAGCCCCTGGTCCGGCCGGCGCCGGCCCTTGACCGCGCCGCGCAGGTCCGCCTGGACGGTGTAGTTCGAGAGCTCGTCAGGACCCAGGAAGACATCCGAGCGGTCGAGCCCGACCGTGACGGGAGGCTTCGACAGGACCTTGCCGCCGTCCAGCTCCTTGACCGGGAACTTGTTGCCGGCACCGATCCACCAGGGCGGCGTCTTGCCGGCCTCGATCGCCTCGAAGTCGTAGCTCCAGGGCAGCGGCGGAACCACCCGCACCCGCGCCGCGCCTTCCAGCGCCCCCGCCTTCACGGCCACCTTGCCGGCCTGCGGCTTGCCGGCGTCCGGCGTGAAGCCGCCGTTCTCAAGCTTGCCGGCCAAGCCCTGCAACGACCACTCGGCGGCCGGAGAGGAAACGGCGCGGCCCTGGGCGTCGAAGGCCCGGACCTGGAAGCGCGCCATCTGCCCGGGCTGGATCAGGACCTCGGCCGGGACGACCTGGAGCACGGCCGGCTGCGCGTCCTTCGGGGCCGGAGCCTCCTTGAGCACCACCGCCTCCCCCTTCGCCGCCTTGAAGGGCTTGCTCTTGTCGCCCAGGCAGAAGAGGCCCGCCTCGGTCGACAGGTAGACGCGGCCGTAGGCGATGGCGGGAGACCCGTACAGCTCCGCGTAGCGGCCGGCCGGGCCCTCGGTCGTGTCCTGGACGGTGATCTCGTCCGTGTCGAGCGTCTGCACGCCGTCCGGACCGGGCTTCAGGATGTGGAAGCGGCCGTTGAGCTCGGTGACGTAGATCTTGCCGTCGGCCCAGACCGGCGAGCCCTTCCCCACCGTCCCGAGCTTGTGCTTCCAGAGCTGGCGGCCGGTCTTCGCCTCGAAGGCGAAGAGGTTGGCCGAGTTGTCGATCGCGTAGAGCCGGCCGTCGTGAAACAGAGGCGAGGAGAAGCCGGCGCCCAGCTCCTCGGCCCGCCAGCGCTCGTGCGTCTTCGTCACGTCGCCCGTGCCGGTCGCGTCGATGGCCACCAGCCGGCCCATGACCCCCGGCGTGTCCACGTTCTCCTCGCTGTGGGAGGCGTAGACCGTGTCGCCGTCCACCGCGACCGTGATGTTGATGCCGGCCTTGGTGATCTGGAAGCTCCAGACCTTCTGCCCGGTGCGCGCCTGGATGGCATGGATCCAGCCGTCGGCGTGGCCCTCGACCAGGAGCCGCTGCGGTTGTCCCTGGATTGGGACGACCACCGCCACCGGCGTCGTCGAGGTATTGAGATCGTACGGCTGGCCGCCCGGGGTCGAGGCCCAGAGCAGGCCGCCCGTCTTCTTGTCGAAAGCGAACGTCCGGTGGCGGGGCGCGCCCTGCTCCCCCCAGCCGGTGTTGACGAAGGAGAGGATCAGCCGGTCCTCGTCGATCATGGGGGTGTGCGTGCGTCCGCCGAAGCCCGAGTAGAGGCCGAATTCCTCGGTCAGCTCGCGCGACCAGAGGACCTTGCCCGCGCGGTCGAAGGCCACGAGCAGCCCGCCCACGCCGTGGGTGTAGAGGTTGCCCGTCTCCGGATCGCCGACCACGTTGGCCCAGCCCACCCGGTTGAAAGGGACGGTCGAGAGGTAGACGTCGAGCCGGTGCTCCCAGAGCTTCTTGCCGGTGCCGGCGTCGAAGCAGGCCACGGTCTCCTGCTTGTGGAGCCCCTGGCCCACCCGGCCGTTGGCGCAGACGCGGCCGTCGAACACGACCGGGGTGGAGCGGCCCACGAGGTCCGCCCGCCAGACGAGGTTCTCGCCCGCCGGCGACCAGCTCGAGATCAGCCCGGTCTCAGGCGAGACCCCGTTCTGCCGGGGACCCCGCCAGGACGGCCATTCGCCGGCCGTCAGGGGCTCGCCGGCCGCGAGAACCAGGAGGACCAGCACGGTCCTCGTCGAGACAATGAAGCGCATGAACTCCTCCCGGGCTGCCGCCCATCCGGCTGCCTACCCATGGTACGTAGCCCCGGGAGGAATGTTATCCCGCAACCCCCCTCCGATCGCCCGAACCGTGTAAAAAATCGGTAAACAGCTCAATTTGCTGGCTTTATCGGCGGCCTCAAGCAGGCTTGGCCTTCAGATCGTAGACATAGAGGTTGTCCTGCTCCCGCAGGTAGAGCTTGCCCCCGGCAACTACGGGGTGGGACCAGCTTGGATTGTGGACGTCCGGAACCGAGAACGCGCCTTTCACCTGGTATCCCTGCGGCTTGGCTTCGATCAGGACCACGCGGCCGTTCTGATACCGGAAGTAGAGGTGGCCGTCGGCGGCCGTGACCGCGGCGGAGCCGGTGCCGCCGTGGCTGACGTCGCCGCCCTCGCCGCCCCAGGCCACCTTGCCGCTCGCCATCTCGACGCAGATCGGATAGCCCCGGTTGTGCCCATGGCCGCCGTACAGGTGCCCGCCGACCAGGACGAGGCCGCCATGGTGGTTCTGCAGCGTCTTGGAGCTCAGAAAATAGACCTCCTGCGCCTGGACGCCCTCTCCGGAGCGGCTCAGCTTCAGCAGGGCGCTGCCCGTCTGGTAGCCGGTCGAGGCGAAGATGTAATCGTCCTTGACGACCGGCGTCGGAATGTTCGCCACGTCGTTGGCGACCTTGTTGTAGCCCCAGAGGAATTTGCCGTCCTGGGCGCGCACCGAGACCAGCCCCCGGCCGGTCAGTTGGACGTACTGCTTGACGCCGGCGCCGTTGGAGATCATCACGGAGGAGTAGCCGGCGCCGTCCCTTCCCTTGTCGCCGAGGCTCGGCACCGCGGCGCGCCAGATCTCCTTGCCGGTCTTCTTGTCCAGGGCGGCCAGGGTGGCGCCGGCGGCCCCCGGCGTCACGATCAGCCGGTCGCCGTCCACCAGGGGAGATTCGGCCCATTTCCAGCTCGACATGACCCGGCCGCCGAAGTCGCGGGCGAGGTTCTTTCTCCACACCTCCTTGCCCGTGGCCGCTTGCAGGCAGACCAGATCCCCGTCGGTGCCGAGGGCGTAGACCCGGTCGCCGTCGACCGTCGGCGTCCCGCGCGGTCCGCCGTACTCGTCCTCCCAGATGGGGCCGACCTTGGCCGTCCAGGCGATTTTGCCATCGGCGAGGCTCATCGCCACCACCTGCTGGCTACCCTGGCGGTCGCCCAGGGTGTAGACCCGCCCGCCGGAGATGGAGAGGCTTGAGAAGCCGCCTCCGAGGCCGCTCGCCTTCCACGCCAGCGGAGGGCCGGACTCGGGCCACTTCGTGAGCAGCCCCGACTCCTGGGCGACGGCGTCCCGGTTCGGGCCTCGCCAATGGGGCCACTCGGGCGAGGCGGCCGGAGCGGCGGCCACAAGAACGGCAGACGTTGACAGGATGAGAGCGAGAGCGGCGGCCGGTCGTGGCGAGAGCTTGAACATCCCGGACCTCCTTTTCAACCCGCCAATGGGTTGGGCTCCATCGTACAGGGAGCCAGTCTCAAGCAGACGTAAATATTCTGTAACGGTGCGGACGAGCATGGACCGTGGATCCGGCGAGCTCTCCGTTCGTCCTGTACGCACCCTGCTCTTCGAATAGCCTCTGGAGGCTCCCCCGGAAGAACGGCTGGCGGGTCTCAGCCGTTGAGGACCAGATGCCAGGCTGTAGAATCAGCGGATCAATACCAGCAAAGCACAGGAGACGGGTGGCGACCGTTCGGCACCTGAATCCAACCCTTTGCTTCTGTGAGGATTTTCGATGCTCGGACGCCGTTTCCTGGTTCTTTTCGCCCTCGCCATTGCCTTGTGCGTTTCCGCCGCCGCGGAGGATGTCGTTTTCCGCGACCTCTCGATCGGGTCTCTCGAAGCCCTCCCGCCTCGCGGCGGCGGCTGGGAGATCCCTCTGCCGCGGCACTTCCGAGCTCTGGAGGTGGACGTCAACGCTCTCGAGGGCCTGCTGGGCCGGGCGCCGGCTGAGGGCTCGGCGGTGGCCGGGGCCGCGCCTCTCCTGATCCCCCTCCCTTATCCGGACGGCACGAACAGGCTCTTCCGCGTCGAGGAGTCGCCGATCCTCGAGCCGGGTCTGGCGGCCAGCTTCCCCGAGATCCGCACCTATGCCGCCAAGGGGATCGACGATCCCACCGCGACCGCCCGCCTGAGCCTCACTTCCCTGGGCTTCCATGCGATGGTGCTGTCGACGTCGGGCACGGTATTCATCGATCCCTACCGCCGGTGGGATGCGCGGTACGTCCTCTCCTACCTCAAGGGGGATGCGCGCAAGCCGGAGGGGGACGACTTTCGCTGCAACGTCAAGGGCGAGAGCCCGGAGGAGGTCTCCGCGTCCGCGTTGGACGTGCCGCCGGTCTCGCCCGTGTCGATCGCCGCCGCCTCGGGGACTCAGCTTCGCACCTATCGCCTGGCGCTGGCCGGCACCGGGGAGTACTCGGCCGCGGTCTGCGCGCCCAATCCGGCGGCCGTCGCCTGCTCCTTGAACGCCATGGCGGTGTCGATGAACCGGGTCACCGGCATTTACGAGCGCGAGGTGGCGATCCGCATGGTGATGGTCGCCAACAACAACCTGATCGTCTATACCGACGGCGCCGCCGATCCGTACAGCAACGGCGACGGCCCTACCATGCTGGGGCAGAACCAGAGCAACCTCAACAGCGTCATCGGTTCGGCCAACTACGACATCGGCCACGTCTTCTCGACGGGCGGCGGCGGCGTCGCCAACCTGGCGGTGCCGTGCACGAGCAGCAAGGCGCGCGGCGTCACCGGCCGGGGCGTCCCGATCGGCGACCCCTTTGACGTCGACTACGTGGCCCACGAGATGGGGCACCAGTTCGGCGGCGCCCACACCTTCAACGGCACCACCGACAATTGCAGCGGCAACCGCAGCGGCTCGTCGGCCTTCGAGCCGGGCAGCGGCACCACGATCATGGCCTATGCCGGCATCTGCGGCGCGGAGGATCTCCAGCCGCACAGCGACGACACCTTCCACCCCCGGAGCTATGACCAGATTCTGACTTTCTCGACCGGGGCCACGGGGAGCTCCTGCGCGGTCATCACCTCGACGGGCAACAATCCGCCCGCGGTCAGCGCCGGCGCGGCCTTCACCATCCCGCGGCAGACGCCGTTCACCCTGACCGGCTCGGCCACGGATCCGGACGGCGACTCCCTGACCTACATGTGGGAGGAGCTCGACACGGGCTCCGCGTCTCCGCCCAACAACGACGTGGCCGCCGTGCGGCCGATCTTCCGCTCGTTCGTGCCGCTGACCGTGCCGAGCCGCACCTTCCCGCGCCTCTCGGACATCCTCGACAATGTCGAGACCCTGGGTGAGTCGATGTCGACGCGCAACCGCACCATGACCTTCCGCCTGACGGCCCGCGACAACCGGACTGGCGGCGGCGGGGTCAACTTCGCCACGACCACGGTGACGGTGAACGCCGCCGCCGGGCCGTTCGCGGTCACCCAGTCGGACACGGCGTTGAGCTGGACCGGCGGCAGCGGCCAGACGGTGACCTGGAACGTGGCCGGGACCAGCGCCGCGCCGGTGAGCTGCGCCAACGTCGCGATCCACCTGTCGACCGACGGCGGCAACACCTTCCCGGTCGCCCTCGCGGCGTCGACGGCCAACGACGGCTCTCAGGCCGTGACCGTTCCCAATACGCCGACGGCCCAGGCGCGCGTCCGCGTCTCCTGCGTGGGCAACGTCTTCTTCGACATCTCGAACGCCAACTTCACCATCACCGAAGGGGGCGGCGGCACCGGCGGGCTCCCCTTCGCCGACGGCTTCGAGAGCGGAAACGCGTCGGCGTGGAGTGCGATCCTGCCCTGAGGAGCCAGATTTCCTGGCTCAGTGGGTTTTCAGGAACTCCACGGTCGGGGGCAGCCCCTCGTCCAGCCCTCGGGGGTGCCAGTCGAGCTCGGTCCGGGCGCGGGCATCGTCGAAGGCCCAGTGGGAGGCGAGGCTGTTGAGCTGCTCGGAGGAGAAGGGCGGCCGGAAGCCGCGCAGCTTGTAGACGGGGCTCGAGAGGGCGAGCCCGAGCCGGGCAGCGCCCACGGGCAGGTTGAGCCGCGGCGCCTTGACGCCGCCGAGGGCGCAGACGCGGTCGACCAGGCTCCGCAGGGTCGTGACGTCGCCCGCCATCAGGTAGCCGCGGCCGGGCGGGGCCTTCGCCATCACCTTCAGCATCCCTCCGACCAGGTCGTCGAGATAGATCCAGGAGGTCTTGCGGTCCGCTCCCACCACGGCGGGGAAGCGGCCCTTGAGGAAGCCGCGCAGGATGGCGTTGGCGCCCTCCTTCTTGCCCGGCGGGCCGTAGACCAGGCTGGGGAAGACGGTGTTGACCTTGAGGCCCTTCTTGGCCCACTCCTGGATGGCGAGCTCGCCCGAGTGCTTGGTGGCGCTGTAGAGGGTGGGGAAGGGCTGCCGGACGGGCGCCTCCTCGCCCACCGCCGAGCCGTCGTCCGGGCTGCCGCCCCAGTAGGCCATGGAGGAGACGGAGAGGAAGCGCCCCACTCCCAGCTTATAAGCAAGGGAAGCGACGTTCTCGCTCCCCTCGAGGTTGGCCTGCCGCATCCGCTCGGCCGGCCCTGAGAAGTCGAGGTCGGCGGCGGCGTGGATCACCCAGTCGGCGCCGGACATCCCTTCCCGCATCGAGACGCGGTCGGCGACGTCGCCCACGAAGGTGGCGACGCCGAGCTGCTTCAGGGGCTCCGTGTTGCTGGTGGGCCGGACGAGGGCCCGCAGCTCATGACCGTCCGCCACGAGCCGCCGCGCCAGGGCGCGGCCGATGTAGCCGGTGCCGCCGGTCAGGAAGATCCGCATGAGAGGGTCCGGGGGATTGGGCAGGGGCCCAGGCGCGGGGAATCTAAAATGGGAATCCCCCATATATCGATCCTGTTGTACAGGGTGGAACGGGGTTCGGGAGTTGAACCCGTTCCGGAGTCAAAACTCCAACATTTCTCCTTCAGCTCCCTCTCCTCCCCCCGCGTCGGCTCCCTCCCCGATGCGGGGCTTTTTTTAGGCTGAATCGTCTATCCCCGCAGAAGCTGCCGCAGCACGTAGTGCAGGATGCCGCCGTGGCGGTAATATTGCACCTCCTGCGGGGTGTCGAGGCGCACCCGGACCTTGAATTCGGTCACCTTGCCGTCTTCGGCGGTAGCGCGGACGGTCACCTCGCGGCCGTTCTTGAAGCCGTTCCCGACTCCTTCGGCCAGGCCGGCGACGTCGACCACCTCCTGGCCGGTGAGCCCCAGGCTCGCCACGGTGTCGCCGCCCATGAGCTCGAGGGGGGCGATGCCCATGCCGACCAGGTTGCTGCGGTGGATGCGCTCGAAGGTCTCGGCGATGACGGCGCGCACGCCCTGGAGGAGCGGCCCCTTGGCGGCCCAGTCGCGGGAGGAGCCAGTGCCGTACTCCTTGCCGGCGAACACGACCGTGGGCACCCCTTCCTCCTTGTAGCGCATGGCCGCATCGTAGATCGACAGCGGCTCGCCGTCCGGCAGGTGGACGGTGTAGCCGCCCTCGATCTCCGGGACCATCCGGTTGCGGATGCGGATGTTGGCGAAGGTGCCCCGCATCATGACCTCGTGGTTGCCCCGGCGGGCACCGTAGGAGTTGAAGTCCTTGGGCGCGACGCCGTGGTCGATCAGGTACTTGCCCGCCGGGCTGGCGACCTTGATCGAGCCGGCCGGCGAGATGTGGTCGGTCGTGATGCTGTCGCCGAAGACGGCCAGCACGCGCGCCCCGTGGACGTCCTGAACGGGCGCGGGCTCGGCCGGCATGTCCACGAAGTAGGGGGGCTGGCGGACGTAGGTCGACTCCGGGTCCCAGGCGTAGGTGTCGCCCTCGGGCACGTCGAGGCCGTTCCAGTGCTCGTCGCCGGCGTAGACGTCCTTGTACTGCTCGCGGAACATATCGGAGTGGAGGGCGCGCAGGATGGTCTCCTCGACTTCCCGCCGGGTCGGCCAGAGGTCGCGCAGGAAGACGGGCTGGCCGTCCTTGCCGGTGCCGACGGGCTCGGTCTGCCAGTCGATGTCGATCCGCCCGGCCAGGGCGTAGGCGACCACCAGCGGCGGCGAGGCCAGGTAGTTGGCGCGCACGTCGGCATTGATGCGCCCTTCGAAATTGCGGTTGCCCGACAGCACGGCGACCGCCACCAGGTCACGCTCCTCGATGGTTTTCGAGATGGCGGGCGGCAGCGGGCCGCTGTTGCCGATGCAGGTCGTGCAGCCGTAGCCCACGAGGTTGAACCCGAGCGCGTCGAGGTAGCGGGTGAGGTCCGCCTCGCGGTAGTACTCGGTCACCACCTTGGAGCCCGGGGCGAGGCTGGTCTTGACCCACGGCTTGGTCGCGAGCCCCTTCTCGACGGCCTTCCTGGCGAGCAGGCCGGCGGCGATCATCACCGACGGGTTCGAGGTGTTGGTGCAGCTCGTGATGGCGGCGATCACCACCGAGCCGTGGCCAAGCTCCGCGGCGGCGGGGTCGCCGGCCATCACGGCCGCCTCGGGCTCGGCGACGGCGAGGCCGGCCGCCGTGCCGCCCGCGGCCTGCAGGCCGAAGGGCGCCGGGCGGGCCTTGCCGGTCTTTCCATGGGCGGTCATGACGTCGAGCTCCTTGAGGAAGGACGGCTTGACCTCGGACAGCCGCACCCGGTCCTGGGGCCGCCGGGGGCCGGCGAGGCTCGGCTCGACGGAGCGGAGGTCGAGCTCCAGGGTGTCCGTGTAGGCCGGCTCCGGGGAGTCCGGCGTGTGGAAGAGCCCCTGCTCCTTCATGTAGGCCTCGACCAGCGCCACCCGCTCGGGCGAGCGGCCGGTGAAGGCGAGGTAGTCGAGCGCGATCTGGTCGACGGGGAAGATGCCGCAGGTCGCGCCGTACTCGGGCGCCATGTTGCCGATGGTGGCGCGGTCGGCGAGGGGCAGGGTGGCGAGCCCGGGGCCGAAGAACTCGACGAACTTGCCGACCACCCCCTTCTTGCGCAGCATCTCGGTGACCGTGAGCACGAGATCGGTGGCCGTCGAGCCCTCGGGCAGCTCGCCGGCGAGGCGGAAGCCGACCACCTGGGGGATCAGCATGGAGACCGGCTGGCCGAGCATGGCCGCCTCGGCCTCGATGCCGCCGACGCCCCAGCCGAGGACGCCGAGGCCGTTGACCATGGTGGTATGGGAGTCGGTCCCCACCAGGGTGTCGGGGTAGGCGTAGAGCTCGCCGCCGATCTCCCCCTCCATGACCACCCGCGCCAGGTACTCGAGGTTCACCTGGTGGACGATGCCGGTGTCGGGGGGCACGACGTTGAAGTTGCTGAACGCCGTCTGGCCCCAGCGCAGGAAGGCGTAGCGCTCGCGGTTGCGCTCGAACTCGCGCTCGGCGTTGATCAGGAAGGCGGCGGCGGTGCCGTACTCGTCCACCTGCACCGAGTGGTCGATGACCAGCTCGACCGGCTGGAGGGGATTGATCCGCTTCGGGTCGCCGCCCATGGCCACCATGGCGTCGCGCATGGCGGCGAGGTCCACCACGGCGGGCACGCCGGTGAAGTCCTGGAGCAGGACGCGGGCGGGCATGAAGGCGATCTCCTGCGACGGCAGGGCCTTGGGGTCCCAGCGCGCCAGCGCCTCGATCTCGCCCGCCGTGACCACGGAGCCGTCCTCGCGGCGGAGCAGGTTCTCGAGCAGGATGCGCAGGGCATAGGGGAGGCGGGACACGTTCCAGCCCCGCTTCTCCAGGACGTCCAGCCGGGCCAGGCGGACCTCGCGGTCGCCCACCCGCAGGGTCGAGCGGCTTCCGAAGCTATCTTTCATGGGATCAATCTCCTCGGGATCTTTCCAGGCAACGGCGCGGGAGCGCCCGTCCAAAGATAACAGCTCGCCAGGATTTCTCCCATAGGCGGGGCAGCCGGGGTAAGATGGTCCCATGTCCGTGAGCGGCTCCGACCTCATCACCCCGGTCCTGCTGATGGCCATGCCCCAGGTGCTGGACCCCTTCTTTCACCGCAGCGTCGTTCTTCTCCTCCATCATGAGGACGAGGGGAGCTTCGGCTTCATCCTCAACCGTCCCACCGGTATCAAGGTGAGCGAGATCCTGAAGGGGATGGACGTCGGCTGGGAGGGCCGGGAGGGGGTGGTGGCCTACTTCGGCGGACCGGTGCAGCCGCAGCTCGGCACCGTGCTCTTCTCGCCCGTGCTCGACGAGACCTCGCCGGAGGACACCGCCACCCAGGTCGCTCCCGGGGTGGCCCTGACGCAGCACATCGGCGACCTCTCGCGCCTGGCGGAGGCGCCGCCGGACGACTTCCGCCTGCTCCTCGGCTACGCCGGCTGGGGCGAGGGGCAGCTCATGGAGGAGATCCTCCGCAACGACTGGCTGACGGCGCCGGTCACCAGCGAGCTGATCTTCGCCGCCGATCCCGAGCGGGTCTGGGACGCGGCCCTGCGGTCGGTCGGGATCGATCCCGCCGCCCTGCCCTCCTGGGTGCCGGGCGCCGGCAACGACGAGGAAGCGGCGAATTGATCCTCGGCGAGCCGGTCCCTATGAAATCGATCCCGCAGTTGATCCCAAAGAACCGGGCCCGATGAAGACGGAGCACCACCGATCCGCCGGCGGTCTGGTCGAGCGCCGGCGAACGCCGCGCGGCCGGGCCGCTCCCGATCGGCCTCCGCTCTAGGTCGGCGCCTCGCGGGCGGCGCGGCCCGAGTCGGCGGCGCGGTGCGACCCGTCCAGCGACTCGGGCCGCGGCGCGACGGGCTCGATCCGCACGGTCCGGACCTGCCGCAGCGAGGCGTCGAGCACCTCGAGCGTG
>Ga0126305_10000022_pt1 | contig 69361 bp, 55 predicted proteins | sample Plot26_FD_92536 | JGI IMG/M metagenome (GOLD analysis project Ga0126305, IMG submission 92536) | Serpentine soil microbial communities from UC McLaughlin Reserve, CA, USA - Plot26 | ecosystem: Environmental > Terrestrial > Soil > Grasslands | place: USA: UC McLaughlin Reserve, Lake County... | reverse complement strand
GAATGTAAGCGGACACCAACAGGCCGGCCAAGCCCTCTCTTTGGGCTCCCTCGACGAGGCTGTCCAGCATCTCCTTCTTGCTGACGATCTGGCTCTCGTTGCCCGCTTCTCCAAGGCCGAAATAGGCGCGAGGATTGGTCTTTACGAAATAGGATTCCTCTTGAGCCGTCCGAACCAGCTCCGCCGCTCTTTGGAGATGCTTCTTTTGGCCCGTGTTCTCGTAGAGCAGCAGGAAAGGCGTGGCTGCCTGATCCTTCTCCGCCAGACGCTCAAGCGCGTCCGTGAGATTCATGATCTCTTGCGAGCCGAGCAAGGGGACGCCCGCGATTTTTCGTTTCACGAAAAATTCAGCGAATGCGGAGGGTGAGCTCGAAAGCAGGGCGGCATAGTAGCTCCTCATCGTCATGGCGGCCGCCCGCAGCCGGGTAGACGGAAAATCTCTCAGGAATTGATCATAGTCGCCCAAGGCATCGGAGGCCCCCTTCGTTCCAAACTCGGATTGCCAGATTGCATAGACCTTGTCGAGGGCTTTGGGCAGGAAGACGTTGTCCGGAAAGGTGTCAATGAGCTCCACGAAGCCTTTGAGCGTGTTGCCTTTCAGATAGGGCGCATACTGCAGCTCATCCCTGCGCCGCCGGGCGAGCTCTCCATTGTGGTTGGCCGGATAGGTTGCCAGAAATTCTTCGTAGGTTTCCCAGCGTTTGGGCGCGGACGCAACGAACTGCTGGTAGACCTCATCCTCGATCTGAGAAGACTTGTAGCTGACTCTGTTTCTCGCGTCCCAGGAAGCACCTCGTGAATATTGAAGGCTGGTTTGATACAGCGCAAGCGCTTCCTCCGGCTGTCCGCCGGCCCTTGCGACGTCACCTAGGCCCTCATAGCCCATGAAGACCCCGAGGAGCATCCCTTTCTCCTTGAACTTGTCGATCGCCTTATAGAAGTGTTGCTTGGCTTTGTCGTACTTCCCCTTCTTCAAAAGCGCGAAGCCATCCTCCAGGTGGTCGTGACCGCGGGCCGCGACTAGTATCACACCGAGGGATACCGCCAGTAGGAGGCGGAAACCAATGCCACGGATTCGCTCGGATTTGTGCATGGGAATCTCTGTCCTATGGGAGCAGGATTAGAAGCGGGCGGAATAGAGCAGGACGGGATTCCCATGCCTGTCGGTCCCAAAGGAAATCTGTCGTGCTTCCAGGTTATTCAACTCGGCTTGCCCGCGCCGGCGTAGCGAGAATCCCCACGAGCCCACGCCGGCTCCCACTGCGATGGCTCCGATGAAGTAATAAGCCGATTCCCGTTCATTATCGGGGACTTTCGCCTTCTCTTCTTCCTCGTGCTTGTTCCAACCGAGAACTGCCAGCCCCAACGCCGCTATGACGGCGGTGGAACCGATGACCGTCCCAGTTCCCTTCTTGGCCAGAGCCGCCGCTTTACGCCGGCCATACTCCGATTCCTGTCTGCCAAGCTGCTTCAGGTCCGCCTCTGGCGCCTGCGTCTCTTGCTGCGCGAGCATGAAGGAAGAGATACCCTTGGAAAGGGCACCCGCTGGCAGCAGGGCGGGCTCTCCGTAGCTCCATGTTCTCCCATTGAAAGGGAGTCTGTCGGGATCCGTCACCAACGTCCCGCTTTTCTTGGTGGCAGGTTCGGAGAGAATGGAGAAGCGAGAGCCCGTGGACTCTATTCCTGCTTCAGCCGTGGATGCCATGGCGGAGGCTGGGGCGAGCACTGATCCGAGGACGGCGATGGCGGTCAACTTTCGAAGGGTTTTGTTCATGGGCATTTCTCCTTGAAGGCGAAGCGTCCGGGCAACGCCGGATAGCAGAAGCGCTTCTGGCTTTGTCATGGAAGGCCGCGGTCCTATCGGCCTTTAGCGGCCACGTGATTCGGTTGTCTCTTGCCTTAAACGCGTGGCACGGAGCGAAACGAGACCAGGATCTGATGCACTCTGACTTTGATCGCAACCGCTGCGACCAAGGTCGCAGTGACTGCGACCAAAGTTTGTGTGGCTGCGACCAAGGTTGAGCGGCTCAGACCACGGTCGCAGTCACTCAGACCATGGTCGCAAGGACTGCGCGAGGCCTCGCCATCGAACGGCTGGGACTGGATCAACCGGCGGGGGCAGCAGCCTACTGCCAATCCCCATACACCTGAAACCCTGCCCAGTAGTACGGTGCGGAGGCGTCAAGGAGCGTCTTCTCGCCCTTCTCGTTGACGACTTCGATGGGGCTGCGGATCAGCTCGATCTGGGCCTGCCGCAAGGCTTCGTCCTTGGACTTACCGGCGCGGAGGTGCTTGTAGAAGCGGATCATGAGCTCGGAGGTCGCCTGGTCCTGGACGCTCCAGAGGCTTGCCATCACGGTGCGCGCTCCGGCGTATTGGAAAGCGCGCGTGAGACCGATCAGCCCTTCCCCACCCTGCTCTTCCCCCAAGCCGGTATCGCAGGCGGAAAGCACCACGAGATCCGCGTGGAGGCGTACGCGTTCGAAGATTTCCCATACCTGGAGCAGGCCGTTGTCGCGTTTCGGGCCGGCGTCGTCGGGCTTCGTGTCCTCGGGAATGGTGAGGGCCACGAAGGAGCTAGAGGGGAGGCGCTCATCGGTGTAGCCGTGCGCGGCGAGGTGGAGGATGCGGGTCTTGGGATCGAGGCTCTTGATCCTGTCCTCCAAGGCCTCGGGACCGAGGAAGGTGCGAGCGGTCCCCGCGGGAAAGAGACTTGCGATGCCTTCCACCTCGTGGCGGGTGTAGGGCAGAGAGGGCCAATCAAATACACCGCGCTCTGCTGCCGAGCGGACGATCGGATCGCTGCGAGGAACATCGATTGGGGCGATGACTCCGGTGGCCGTCGGGAGAGCAGCTACGGAAACTCCCTTTGCCTTGATGAGACTCTGCGGGTAGACGGGGTCGCCGAACGCGGCGATCTGGATCGGAGCTTGGAGGGAATCGCTTTCGCCGGCAGGACGGCGTCTCTGTTTCAGCTCGGCGAAAACGGTGGCTGAGAGCGCGATGTGTACCGGTTTCCATTCCGCCAGGTACTGAACGTTGTTCACTGCTCCAGCGGTGCCTTCATTCCGCACCAGAGCCGCAAAGGTCAGGGCATGGAGGGGACCATCGGGCAGAATCAATAGGCGCTCACTGGCGGCGATTCGCTCCGCCACCGGCCCGAGTAATGCAGCGTAGAGGTCCCGGCTAGCAGCTTGTAATCGCTTCTGGCGCAAAGCTTCCAGCGACGAACCTTGCGCCGCCTCGCGGATCAGGCTGAGCAGTTGCTTCACCTGGGATCGGAGAGCTTTTTCTCCCAAGGGAAGGATTTTGACCTCAAGATTTCCCTCGCTGGAGAGGGCGAAGAGCGCTGTCTTCTCTTTGCCGACGCTATAGGAAAGGAGAAGAGTTCCCGGGTCAAGTGCTAGCTGCGCCTCGACCTTTCCGAGGGGGTGGGGATATTGGAGGGCGGCCAGACGAGGCGAGGCCTGGCGGATGCGTGCTTCGATGTCTCCTGCCTCGTCACCCAGCTTCTGAAGCTCTCGATGAGTAGCTTCGATTTCCTCGCTGTTGTCTCGGGGGTTCAGGCCAGCGAGCTTCTTTAGGGTGTGGTCGAAGCGGAAAGCCAGTTGCCGGCGCTCTCGGTCGAGCCCATCGGGAATGTCCTCTGCAAAGATCGTATCCCGCTCGGCTAACATTCTCAGGAAGGTCTGAGCGCGGAAGCGCTCCATGACTCGAAAAGCCTCGGCCAAGCGGTCTTGGTTAAGGAGGAGAGCGAGCATGTCCTGGTAGTAGCCGCCATGCCGAGATTGAAAGCTAGCCTTTACGTTGTAGGAGCCTCCTAGCTTCGAGACCTGATGTTCTAGCGATTCCAGGGCTCGGCGGTAGTACTCGTGAGCACGGCTCAACTGCCCCCGAGCCAAGGCCGTACCGCCTAGGTTATTCATGCTGTTGGCAACCTCAAGGCTTTCCGGCGCTAGTTGCTCTCGGATTCGCAGTGCGTGCAGGTAATAGTTGTCAGCACTGTCGAACGCCCCGCGCTTGAAGGCAAGGGCGCCCAGGCTATTCAAACTGCCAGCCATAGCGAGGCTCTCGGGAGCCAACTGTTCTTCGATACGGAGAGCTTCGCGAAAATAGTCATGGGCCTGGGCCAGCTCTCCACGGTCTCGAGCTATCACTCCCAGATTACTCAGGCTAAGGGCTACGTCGAGGCTTTGAGGCGCCAGTTGCTTGTTGATGTGCAGTGCTCGGATATGATATTGGTGGGCTCGATCTAGCTCCCCGAGCGCCAAGGCGACAGTTCCCAAATTATTCAAACTGTTGGCTAAAGTTAGACTATTAGGTGCAAGTAACTCTTCGATCTTTAGGGCCATAAGGTGGTACTGGTTCGCGCGATCAAATTCACCGCGAGCTTGAGACACCATTCCCATATTGTTCAGACTGGCGGCGATGATCAGACTTCTCGGAGCAAGTACCTCCTCGATCCTTAGCGCCTGAAGATGATACTCGTAAGAGCGATCCAATTCCCCGCGAGAACAGGCCACAGTTCCCAGATTGTTCAAGCTGGCGGCCACATCGAGGCTTCCCGGGCCAAGCTGCTCACGAATTCGCAGTGCTCGAAGGTGGTGACCGTGAGCGGTTTCCAGTTCACCGCGGGTAAAAGCCAGGGCTCCTAAATTGTTCAGACTACTGGCGACTTCGAGGCTGTTCGGAGCCAATTGCTGTTCGATCTGGAGAGCCCGAAGGAATAAGCTGTTGGCGAAATCCAACTGCCCTCGAGCCCGGGCCACACTCCCTAAGTTACTTAGAACCGTAGCCAAGTCGATCCCCTGATCTGCACGCTGCTCTTCGATCAGCAGTGCACGGTTGAAGTAGTCATGGGCCCGTTCCAACTCCCCGCGCGCGTGGGCCAAAGCCCCGAGATTATTTATGCTTTCGGCAACCATGCGACTTTGAGGGGCGAATTGCTCACGAATTCGTAGCGCTTGGAGCCAGTAGGCGTCGGCACGCCCCAACTCGCCGCGAGCATAGGCGAGTTCTCCCAGCTTGTTCAGACCGCTCGCTACACTGAGGCTCTCGAGGTTGTGACTCTTACGAATTTCGAGAGCGGCAGCCGTTGCTTCCCCTGCAGCTTCATAGATGTTAAGCACCTCATATACTCTCTCGAGCACTTCCCATGCAGCGAGTTGGACCGGTAGGCTTTTAGATGTTTTGAGGATCTCTCGATAGGCTTCGATAGCTTTTTCCCACTTCTTACTCTGTTCCCAAGCTTCTCCGCTCAAGAGGGCGACCCAAGCCTTCAGATAGCCGATTTTTTCGTCCTGTAAGTTGTATACTAGGAAACTCCACCTCCTAACAGCGCCTTCAGTATCCCCAGAGGCAAACTGAGCTTTGCCAGCCAGGTAGATTTCTTCCAGAGCCTGAGACAAGACTGGCCGCACCTTGGCCTCCCAAGGCCCCGGTTCTACCCTGAGCTCTTGTGGCGCCTCGCCTCTCCTACCCCGAAGCACCACCGCCCCCCGTGGAACTTGCTCCACCTCCAGCTCCAACCAATCGAAGTACGAGGTCAACTCACCCTTGGCCCCCTCCGGATTCGCCGGCGGGTTCGGCAACCGCTCCCAACTCAGAATCACATCCCCAACCTGCAACCCCGCCTTCTCGAGCGCCGAGCCCTTGGGGATATCCTCGATCACCACGCCCGGTAATACCAACGGCTCCTCGGGAGCAGGTGCGGCGGTTTGCGATTCACCGGCTACGCCAGCCCCCACCGCCACGGCTGACGGCTGCGCCTCAGGAGGCGACGGAGGCGAGTAGGGAAACCACGGGAAGTAAAGAAAAAAGACGAGCGCGGAGCGGTGCTGGAGCCAGGCGGTGGGCATGGGGCGGAATCCTCCTGAGCCCTAAACGCGTGGAATTCGGGCCAGGTGGACCAGCTCAGTGCGCTTCCCGATCCTCTTTCAATCGCATGGCGAGCTCTTCCGCCTCCCGCGATAGGGCTGCGGCTTCGACGCTGTCGCCTTGCCGGGCGCGCAGATCGCTGAGGTTTTCCAGGCTGAGGAGGACATCCTTGTGACCCTTGGGGTAGATCTTGCGGCGTATCGCCAGGCTTTCGCGGTGGAGCGCTTCGGCTTCGGTCAGCCGGCCTTCGTCCGCCAACAGGACGGCGAGGTTGTTGATCGCCTTGGCAAGGCCGATGGAGCGAGGGCCTTCGAGCTTCCGGCGGATCTCGATCGACCGGCGGAAGAGCGGCTCGGCTTCGGCAGGCTTGCCGCCGGCCAAGAGGATGCTGGCCATGGTGTTGAGAGAGGTCGCCACCTCTTCGTTCTCTTCGCCGAAGAGCCGTTGCTTCATGGTCAGGCCCTCGCGGGCGAGGGTTTCGGCTTCGGCGAGCAGGGGGCCGCCGGCCAAGCCGGACGCGGTGGCTCTGTCTCGCAGCAGGGAGGCGAGGTTGTTCAGGCCTCGGGCAAGGTCTCGGTGACCGCGTGGGAAGGCACGGCGTTGGATTTCGAGCGCTTGGCGCATCAGCCGCTCGGCTTCAGCTTTGTGTTGGATCTGGCGTTCCAGGTTCGCCAAGTTGAGCAGGCTTTCGGCGACCTGGACATGATTCTTGCCCAGAGCCTGCCGGCGCAGGACCAGCGCTTCTTTGAGCAACGGCTTGGCTTTCTCGTCTCGGCCGAGGCTGCGATAGGCCACGCCGAGGGCGTCGAGAAGGTCGGCGCGGGTGGCGGGGTCGAGATCGGTTTCTTTGAGGAGACGCCCGGCACGCTCGTCGAGGGCCTGGCGGATGGTGATCTCCCGTCCCTTGGACTGCCGGGGGTCCGTCTGGCCAATCAGGTCCAGAAGGAATTTCCGGGTGGCCTGGGCGCGGTCTCGCTCCTGGGCGACCTCGCGGGCTCGCGCCGCGATCTCCGCGCGCTGCCAGGTCATCGCTGCCGCGAAAGCGAGTAGGAGGAGGAGCCCGCCGGCCGCGACGGCGACCCCGAGGGCGTGACGCTTCAGGAACTTCCCGGCCCGGTAGCCGAAGGAGTCCGGACGCGAGCGGATCGGCAGGCCCTCGAGGTACAGACGGATGTCCTCGGAAAGCTGCTCGGCGGAGGCGAAGCGCCGTTCGGGCTCCTTGCGCAGGGCGGTGAGGAGAATGGTGTCGAGATCCCCGGCCAGCCGCCGGGAGAGTCTTGTGATGTCTCCTTCCCTCACGCCGGCCACGGCCTCGGGCGTCAGGTGCAGGCGCCCGCCGTCCGCCGTCGCGATCTCCTCGCTGCGGCGCACGGCGGTGCTGGGCCGGGGCGGCACGGCCTCGCAGACCACCCGCTCGATCTCGGTGGGGGAGAGGGTGTCGAGCCGGTAGGGCCGATGCCCGGTGAGAAGCTCGTAGAGCACGACTCCCAGCGAGTAGACGTCCGACGAGGTGGTGATGGGCTCGGCGCGGACCTGCTCGGGGCTGGCGTAGCGGGGAGTCAACGGCGCCCGGCCCAGGTGCGCGAGGGTAGGGTCCGAAGGGCTCCCGGCGCCTTCCCGGGGCGTCAGCAGCTTGGCGATGCCGAAATCGAGGAGCTTGACCGTGCCATCCGCCGTCACCAGGATGTTGGCCGGCTTGAGGTCGCGATGGACGACCAGGTTCTGGTGCGCCAGTTGGACGGCCGAGCAGACGGAGCGGAACAGCTCCAGGCGTTCGCGGATGGAGAGCCGGCGACGGTCGCAGTGCTCGTCGATGGGCTCGCCTTCGACGTGCTCCATCACCAGGTAAGGCCGGCCGTCGTCGCCGGTGCCGCCGTCGAGGAGGCGCGCGATGTTGGGATGGATCAATCGCGCCAGGATGTGCCGTTCGGCCTCGAAGCGGGCGATCAGGTCTTCGGTGTCTAGGCCGGTCGTGAGGAGCTTCACCGCCACGGTGAGCTTGAAGGCGCCGTCGGCCCGCTCCGCGAGGTAGACGGTGCCCATGCCGCCCTTGCCGAGGGGGCGCAGGAGCCGCCAGGGCCCGAGCCGGCGGCCTGCTTCGAGCTCGGGCGGGGCTTGCCGGAAGGAGAAGGCGGGTTCGTCGATGAAGCCCCCGGCCTGATCCTCGAGCGCCAGCAGCGCCTGGACCTCCGCGACCAGGGCAGGCGCCGCGCCGAGATGAGCGAAGAGCGCGGCGCGCTCTCCTACCGGCACCTCCAGCGCCTGCTCCAGCAGGGACTTGACCTCTGGCCAGCGCTCCCGATGGCTCACGAGAGGGAGGTTCCTTTCAACCCTGGGAGAGCTCGCGGAGGAGCCACAGCCGGGCGGTCGCCCATTCGCGCTTGACCGTGGTGGGGGAGATGCCGAGGGCCTCGGCGATCTCCTCGTTGTTGAGACCGGCGAAGAAGCGTATTTCGACGATCCGCGCCTGCCGCTCGTCCTCGCGGGCGAGGGCGTTCAAGGCCTCGTCGACGAGGAGAACCTCGAGGTCCCGCCGCTCGGGCAGGTCGATCAGGCCCTCGATGGACAGGGGCCGGTTGCCTTCGCCGCGCTTGCCGGTCTGCCGGCCGCGGGCGTGGTCCACGAGGATGCGCCGCATGAGCTGGGCGGCAAAGCCGAAGAAGTGTGCCTGGTTCTGCCACTTCACCTTGCGGCGGTCCACCAGGCGCAGATAGACCTCGTTCACCAGCGCGGTGGGCTGGAGGGTATGCCGGGGGTCCTCCCCGTCGAGGTAGCGCCGGGCCATCCGGCGCAGCTCCTCGAACACGAGGGGCATGAGCCGGCCGAGCGCGGCGGCGTCCCCTTCGCTCCAGGCGAGGAGGAGCTGGGTGACCTCACCCTTGGTTTTGGACATGGACAGCGAGACGATAGCAGAGTCTGAAATAATTTCGAGCATAGGTCTGGACGTCCTCACTGCCAGTCGCCGAAGACCTCGAACGCGGCCCACACGAGATCCTTCGAGAGGCCTGTTTCGCGCCTCTCCCCGTGGAAGTCCCGGGCCCAGGGAATCTGCGAGGCCATTTCGATCTGAGCGTTTCGCAGGGCGTCCGCGGCCGGCTCGCCATTCTTGAGGTGGCGATAGAAGCGGATCATGAGGTCCGCCGAGCCCTCGTCCGGCACCTGCCACAGCGAGGCCACGACGGCCCTCGCGCCCGCGAACTGGAAGGCTCTCGTCAGGCTGAGCAGGCCCTCTCCGCCGAGGTCTTTTCCCCGCCCGCTATCGCATGCGGAGAGGACGACCAGATCGGCGTTCAAACGCACTCGTTCGAAGATCTCCCATGCCTGAAGAAAGCCGTCCTCCGCGTGCTCGTCCGCGCGGTCCGGGGTCGTGAGCACGAGACCCGAATTCATGGGCAGGCGCTCGTCGGCAAAGCCATGAGTCGCGAAATGGACGATTCGCGTGCCCGCGGGGAGGCTCTTGGCTTGTTCTTCCGTCGCCGCGGAGCCGAGAAAGGCGGCCACCTGTCCGGGGAAGAGCTGGACGATGCCTTCGACCTCGCGGCGGGAGAAAGGCAGAGGAGAAAGATCCAGGCCCCGGCGCCGGGCTCCCGCCAGGTGGACTTCCGCGAGGGGCGGCTCAGGGCCGGCCGGTGCGGCCTGGAAAACGGGATCGCCAAAAGCAGCTATCTTGGCATCGGAGGGGCGCTTGCCGCGCTCTTTCTTCAGCTCGGCCCAGACGGTCGCGGAGAGAGCGACGGTGAAAGGTTTCCATTCGACGAAGAATTGCCAGGTCCGTCCAGCGGGCCTGGCCTGGGTTGCCGGCTCGCGGACCAGGGCAGCCCAGGGCACGGCATGGAGAGGGCCGTCGGGCAGGATCAGGAGTCGGTCAGCGCCTTCCAGGAGCGGCTCGACCGGCTTCAGGATGGAGTCGTAGAGCCGGCGGAGAGGGCTCAGGACGGATGGATCGCCGCCGGTGCGCCGGTTCTCCAAGGCGGCGCGAAAGCGTTCGAGCTCTCGTTGAAGCTCGCCGCTGCCTCCCGGGAGTCTCAAGGCCGCGACCTGCCCATCCTCGGAGAGGACATAAACCTGAGTGGCCGTCTCGCCGACCTGATAGGCGAGGATTTTCATGCCGGCGTCCAAGGTTCGTGCGATCTCGCCCGCACGCAGGGGTTGTGGAAAGTGCAGGGACGTTGGACGGGGGGACAGCCTGCCGATTTTTTGCTGGATCGAATCCAGCTGCTCGCGCAGGATCGGAAGCTCGCGCCAGGCCCTCTCCGCCGGGCCCTTCTGCTGAGGGACCGAGATCGGGTTGAGGGAGGAGAGGGCTTGCCGGAACCGGCGGCCCACCCGCCGCCGCTCTTCCTCAAGCTCGGCCGGGATCCCGTCGGAGACGCTGAGGTCCCGAGCCGCGAGCAGGCTGAGGAAGCCTTGCGCGCGGGCGGATTCCTGGACGTTGAAAGCCTGCTCGTTGCGGCCTAGCTCCAACTCGACCGCGGCGGCGTCGAAATAGACCTTGCGCCGGAGAGAGCGGAAATCGGCCTTGACGTCTTCCGAGCCGCCGAGCTTTCCGACCTGGTCTTCGAGCGCCCGGATCGCCTCGTAGAGGCGCCTGGAGGCCTGCTCCAGGTCGCCCGTGCGCCAGGCGATGCGGCCCAGGCCGGCGAGGGTGCGGGCTTCGCCGTCGGTCCCGGAGCCCACGCGCCGATAGATAGCGAGAGCTTTCTGCCGATGGGCGAGCGCAGCCGCCCAATTCCCCCGCCGGGACTCCACCTCGGCCAAGCCATTCCAGCTTTGAGCCGCCCATGGGCGCTCCGGGGCGACGGCGGCGAACAGGGTGAGCGCGCGCCGGTAGAAGACCTCGGCGGGGCCGAGCTCGCCGGCGTCCAGGGCTGCATCTCCCAGGTCGTTGAGGACCGCGGCCACCATGGGGTGGCGGGGGAAGACCCGCTGGAGAATGGCCAGGGCTCTTGCGAAGAGGTCCCGCCCCTCCTGCCGCCTGCCCTGGTCGACCTTCAAGCGGCCGAGCCGGATGAGAGCCGTCGCCACGGACTCGCCGTCGGGCACCAGCCGCTGCTGGATCTCGAGGGCCCTTTCGAAGTGGTGGGCAGCCACGTCCAGGTCGCCGCGCAACGCGTAGACGTCGCCCAGGGCTTCCAGCTTGAAGGCCATCCAGAAGCTGTCGGGGCCGAGCCGCTCCTGGATCGCCACCGCCCGCTTCAGGAAGTGCTCAGCGCCCTCGAGATCGGAGCGTTCGGTCGCCATGAGGCCTTGAGAATGAAGGCTGTCCGCTTCGAGGAAGCTCCCCGGCGCTTCGCGTGTCCGGAGGGCGAGCACCTGATCAAACCCTTCCTTGCCGCCTTCCAGGTTGCCCAGAGACCATTGCTGGGAGGCGATCTGGTGCAGGCTGCGGGCGAGGCCGAGGGTGCCGGGCTCCGTCGTCTGCCGGAGCGCGAGCCCGGCCCGATAGCTGTCCGCCGCTTCCGGGAAACGGCCCTGGTATTCGAGGCTCTTGCCGAGAGCTTCCCAGAGGAAAACCCGGGTGCGGTCCGTCCGAGCCCAGTGGGTCGCCTCCTGGAATGCCTCCTGGGCTCGCCGCCATTGGCCGGTCCCCCCCCAGACCTCGCCGATGCGCAGGAGCAGCCAGCACCGCACGGGATCACTCTGCCGAGGCGGGACCCGCGCGGCCAGCCGCCGCCAGACGGCGATGCCTGCGGCCAGCTCGCGCCGGCGGATCCGAGCCTGGGCCTGCTGGTAGAGCGAGGTCTCCTGGGGGCTGAGGACCGGGCGGGCTCTCGACCGCCCGCGCCGCTCCTGGTTGAAGTGAACGTTCCACTCTCCGGCGGCCACGTGCCAGGTCCTCCGCTCGCCATCTCTTTCACCTTGCAGGATCACCGGGCCCCGGTGCGCCTGCTCGACCTCGAGCTCCATCCAATCGAAGGGGGAATCCAGGACGCCCTGCGCCGGCTCCGGATTTGCGGGAGGTGAAGGCAGCCTTTCCCAGCGGCTCAGCACATCCCCGGTCTGGAGGCCTGCTTTCTCGATCTCCGAGCCGGGCGCGACCTCGTCCACGACGATTACGGCGGCCGCCGGAGCCGCAGCCGCTCCCAGAGCCAGGAGACAGAGAAGGACGGGGCCCGAGGAACGCAGGGAAAGGAGTCTCATTTCCGTGTCACAAGCGCGACGGCCGGCGCCTGGGTTCCTCGTCGATGTCGACCACATGCTCGCGGACCAGGTGGAGCTTGCCGCCTTCTACGCGGAACAGGCACAGGCGATAGTCACCCGGCGGCAAGAGCGCGGTGGGAAGCCCCAGGTGCACCTCGCCAAGGACGTCCGCCCGAATTCCATTCTGAACGAGGATCCGCTGGCCGGAGCTCCGTTCGGAGACCTCGACCTGGAACTCCGTCCCGGCCGGGTCGTCCACCGAGAGCAGCAGCACCAAGTGGCTGACCTCCGGGCCGATCTCGATCCGGGTCGGCCCCCGTAGGGCCGCGGCGGTCTCGAGAGAAGTGATGATCATGGGGTTCTTGATCTCGGTCGACTGCCGCAGCTTTTCGAGCTTCGCCTCGATCTCCCCCAGCCGCTCCCGATGCTCGGCCTCAAGGCGCGCCCGGTCCTCGCCGGCGGCTTGGAGCTGCTTCTGGTATTGAGCTTCGAGACCCGCCCGGCGGGACTCCAGTTCCGTGATCGCCTGGCGGTGCGCGGACTCGCTCGCCTCTTTCGCGGCCCGTAAGCCGGCGATCTCCTGTCCCTGCCGCCACCAGAGGGTACCGCTTCCGGCGCCGAGTACCAGGAAGGCAAAGACGGCAGCCCAGCGCATCCACGCTCTTTGCCGGGAGGGCAGGGGCTCGTTCGGCGGCGGGGTAGGGAAGGGGAGCACGGAAGGCGGGTTCGGAGTGTCGACGCCGGCCCGCGCCGCGAGCTTGCCGACCGCCGGCCGTACGACGTCTTCGATCCAGTCCCGGTACTCGGGGTCTTCCTCGGTCTCCTGCTCGGTGAAGGTGCCGGCCGGCCCTCCCGCCGCGAGGGCCCGCCACCGGGAGTCGGCCTGCGCCAGCGCCTCTGGAGGCAGGGTGGCGAGGAGGGTCGCCGCGCCGATCTCCCACTGGTTCACCCAGACCGCGAAGCGGCAGCGCAGGGTGAGCGAGCCGGTCACGGGAGCGGTGACGGCGACGTCGCCGGAGCCCACCAGCGGGTTGACGTCGGCCACCACCAGCAGCCGCCGCCCGTTCTCACCCGCCTCTCGGCGCAGCACGGCCCAGGCCAGCCGCGGCTCGCCAAGCTCGGGGAGTACCAGCACCTGACCGGCGCCGATCGGGCCGGGGCCGGGCTCGTCCCCGCGTGGCCCCCGTGCCTGCTCCCAGGCTTCCGCCGCTCGCCGGGTTTCCTGCCAGAGGCCCGGAGGCAGAGTCTCGTCCGTCATGAGCGCACCTCCTCAGCCGGCCGGGAGCTCCCGCGAACGCGGGCAAGCTCGCCATCCAGTTGGCCGCGGCACCGCTCCAGGAAACTCTTCAAGGTACCCATCAGACCGCGCAGGCGGTCCCGCGGGATCTCGAGATGGTCGGCCAGGCGGCGGAAGGAGGGTAGACGATCCGCGCCGGCGCCGCCATCCTCCTCCAGGTCCGGGCCTTCCTCGCTCGCGAAGGCGCGCAGGAACAGGAGGAACTGGCGCAGATAGCCCCGGGTGCGCTCGGACGCCGGGCTCGCCTCGATGGCGCGGTCGGCGCAGTCGATCAGCTTGGCGAACCGGTCCGCCGCGATCACTTGGTCCTCGACGGCGGCCGGCTCGAAGCTTCGCCGCAGGCGGCGAAAGCCACGCGCGTCTTCGTCGTCCAACGGCTGCTCTTCGGCAGGCGCAAGCAGTGCCGCCCAGCGTTGGCGCACGTCCGTTTTGAGAGGCGCGATCAGGTCCCCAAAGCGGAAGGCCGCGATCCCCGCAAGCTCCAACCCGGCGAGACGGACGGCCAGCTCCTCGACGAGCCGGCGCTTGTCCGCCCGGGAAGCCGTCACGAGGTCCGGCAGCAGCTCGTCATTCCAACGCCGGACGATCGGGACGAGCGTCTCGGGTGAGGCCACATTTGGTACCGCCATATTGGGGGGCGGCATTCCCTCGCCGGCCGCCAGGACCGTCGAGTTGCCAATCCTGGCGGAGCCGGCCACCACCGTGAGCTCCCCGCGCGCCACGGCGCGGCGCACGGCGAGGGACAGCACCTCGAAAAGGCGGGCGCCGAGGCGGTCGTGCTGCCGTTGGCGGTCGTGCAGGAAATTGCGGACGGAAGCGAGAACCAAGCCTTCGATTCCGGCCTTGGCGCGCGTCTGGGCCTTGAGGGCCGCGAAGCGATCGACGAAGACGTAGCGGTAGGCCTCGGCCAGGAGCTCCTCGAACGGCCCGCCCCGGCCGGCCGCCTCCCACCAGCCGCGGAAGCCGTAAACCCCCAGCCACTGCGGGGAGCCCTGGGTCAACGACCGGCGGCTCAGCTCCCGGCGAACGGTCTTTCCGAACGCCGACCACATCTCCGCGGCCAGGGCCGGCTCGGGCTCGCGGCCCAGCTCGCAGGCCCGTACGAAACGGGTGAACGGCCCGGGCTCCGTGCTCGCCTCGAAGCCGTCGTCAGCCTCTTCCAGAAGCTCCGCCGTGGCGGTCCCTGCCTCGTCTCGCGATCGTTCCCGGTGGCTCATTGGCTCCACCCCGCCACCGCGGCCCGACCTGAAGTTAGGAAGCGGTAGAGGCCAACAAGAGGGTTGATCACCCGGCCTCGAACGTCTGCCGGCCGACCGAACAGCCCGTCTGGGGGTGTACCCCAGGCGGCGCAGAAACCCGAGACAACCTGGTCCATCGTGCGAGCCCCTGGCTCGCCTCGAAAGGGAGAACCATGTCTTCTCAACGCTTTCGCCTCCTTCGTCCGGTCCGCGCCGTCGCCGCTCTGGCCCTCGTTTCCGTACTCGCGTGGCCCTCGGCGGCCGCGGAGCTTCCCTTGAACACCACGTTTCGGCACGCGGGCCACGACCTGGCCCTGACCTTCGCGGGCGGCACGCAACCGGCGGCCTTCATCCAGAAGGACGTCGATCCCTGGGATGACGACCTTGACGGTAAGAAGCCTCCTCCGCCACGCGTCGTCGTCGCCGCCGGCTCGATCCTTCAACTCGTGCCGCGGGACGACGGCAGCCTGATGGTCGCGTTCACCCAAAGCGAGGGTGCGGCCGAGAGCCTGAACGGCGATGAAGCTGTCTATGTCCTGATCCTCCGCTGGCCGACCCGGCCGTAGCGCGCCCGGTGTCCTCGCACGGCGTCCTCGTACAAAGCACGGACGCTCCCTTGGAAAGGGAGCATCCGTTCGTCTTGGAATCTAAACGCGTGGTTTTGGCGGGAAAGAGGCCATCCCGCCAAGTCCCTCCAACCGCTACGGCTCCGGCACCGTAACGATGCTGATCCCGTAGGAGCCGTTCGCTCCCTTCACCCGGACGTAATACGTGCCCGCGGCGAGCGACTCGGTGATCTGGAAGTTGTCAGACGCTCCGCTGTCATCATCCGAGGCCACCAGAGAGCTGCCGTCATAGAGGTCGGCCTCCACGTCCGTGTTGCCCGTGCTCTCGATTACCACCGTGGCGGACGAGCCCAGGACGAAGGTGAACCGGTCGATGTCGGTCGTGCTGAACGAGGTGATCTCGCCGGGCACGCTGTCCCCATCGACGGTCAGAGGAGTGGAGCAGATGGAGCTGTCACCATGGTCGTCGGCGTCCCCCAGGTGACAGACGTCGATGAACCTGGCCTGGACCTCGAAGTCGTCTTCGCCGACGCCTGGCGTCACCTGGACGCAATGGTCGCCGGCTGGCACGACCGTCTGGAGCTCCGGCAGGCTGGTTCCCAACTGGGCGCTGTCGAGCACCGGGTACGGTCCGGAGCTGGCGTCGGTGTACACGGAGTTCTGAAGTCCCGGGCCGCTCCCCTCGACGACCAGGATTCCCGGCAGCGTGGTGGTGATCTTGAGGACCTCGCCGTCCCACTCGTCGACTTTCCTTGCCCGGGTGGCGTTGTCGCCGTTGTCCAGGGTGGTAAAGCCCGACGTGGTTGCCAGCTCGGTCGCGCAGTCGGTCTGCGCCTGCGATTCACTGGGAATGATCAGGGTGAGAAGCAACGCGGCGCCCGAGATGAAAGAGTTACGAACGGCATGAGCATGGTTGAACACAGACCTTCTCCTTTGAGGCCGTCGGCCCCCGAAAACGTTGTTCGGTTTGCGTTTTTGGGATGTACTTGCCGATCGGCTTTCGAGGCGTCCCAACCTCGCCTCAGGCAGGTAGTAACGGGCCTGATTTGAAAATTGGCTGGAAGGGCTGGAGGAGAGGGCGGCGGGCCGCGGTTAGGTTTGCCGCCCGGTCCTGTGATCAAATAGGGCGAGTTTGAATCTCATCAGAACCTCTTGGCTTGCCAGACGTGAAGAGACCGATGCGAAGGAATCGCGGGTCTTCACCGATCACGTCCGAGACCTGGAGAAGGGTGGGGCGCTGGATTCCCGCCGGTTCGAGGCGCTGTGGACGGCGTTGCGCGCGGCGTTGCGGAGCGAGCTCAAGAGGCGAGGGCTGTGGGAGAGCCCGCCGTTCTACCTCGGCGTCTACGGTGGGGAGAGCTGGGAGCCGGCCGGTGCCGGAAAGGGGGGCGAGGGTGCTCTCGATGAGCTCCTGGCCGAGTGCTATTCGTATATTTTCGTCGTGCGCCTGAGGAGTCTTCAGGCACAGTTGAAGGTCAAGCCCAACATCGATGGACTGATCTTTCTAAATATCCGTCATTTCCTTCACGAGCGTCAGAAGCAGCACGATCCCATCGGCTCCCAGGTCTTCGAGGTCCTGCAGTCGGCGGTACGGATCGCGGCCGAGGAGGGCGAGCTGCGCGTGATCAAGGGTGACGAGAGAGTGCGCAACGATACCGTCCTTGGTTTCGTCGAAGGGCGGGCGATTCCAGGGCGGGGCCGGCTGGAGCTTCCTTCCCTGGCGGCCCGATGGAACGACGACCTTCTGCCGGATCTGGTCACGTCGCGGGGCCAGCGCCAGCAGGAAGTCGTCAGAAGGCTGCGCGAGCGGTTGTCCGATCTGCCGCGGGAGGGTATTGACGCCTTCCGCTTCAAGGATCTCGTCGATCCCATGAAGGCCGACGTGCGGGCGCGCTGGGCCGCGATCCTCGACGTCGCCTTCGGCGAGTCCGCGCCGCGGGCGGAAGGCGAGGACGATGGCGCGGTCGTGCGCCTCGTCGGACCCGATAGCGGAATCGAGGAGCGGGAGCTCTTCCGCAAGCTGGTCGAATGCGTCCTGACCGCTCTCGATCCTCTGGAGATCGACGAGAAGACCCGGGGATACCTGGCCGTTCTCTGGCAGTTCCTGAGGGTCCAGGCCTCCGAGGGAATCGAGATGGCGGTGGTGTCGCGGCTCGACCGGGCGCTGATGGCCGAGATTCAGGCATTGGACGAAGAGCGGCCCTCGCTGCGCAAGCTGGCCGAGCAACTCCACATCCCCCGCGAGCGGTTGCCCGCTCTGTACAAGACCCTGGGCGAGTTGCTGGAGCAGTGCCGCGCCGCCAATTCGGGCAAAACTGCCGTTACCCTGATAAAGGGGAAGTCTACCCAGGAAGGAAAGGGCTGATCCATGGCTTCCGAATCTTCCCGGCAGCGACTGGAAGCGCTGGCAGCGCAGGCCCACGGTCGAGCGGCGAGGCAGGCAGCCGAGCTCGAGCGCCGCCGTGGTCTGCCCGCCGGACCGGGAGACCTCTTCGTCCTCCCAGCCACGGCGGACCTGCCGGTCGAATGGGCGATCCTGGAGGCTGGAGCCGGCGGCAAGCTGCTCGCCGTGCCCGCGGATTCGGGCCCGCCCGCCGGCACGGCCGACGTCGAGGTCCCGGCGGACGCTCCCGGCGGACCTCTCAGCCTGCGCTGCCGGTTCGCGGTATGGCTGGACAAAGCGCTCTTCGAGCCGGAACTGCGCTCCGGCGTCCTCGCGCCGGAGACCGTGGCCGAGGCCCTCCACTGTTCCCGTCAGGCGGAGTCCGGGAATCGGGGCGGGTCACCTCTTGCCCAGGAGGTGGACGCCGATCCCGAGTACCAGGACTGGATTCGGGAAGTTCCGCAGCGCGCCCGGGCGCTGGCGGCGCGGCCCTCGCGGGCGCCGATCGCCCCGCGGTCCTCTTTTCGATCCTGGGGAGTGCCCCACAGCTTGGCGGCTGCGTTCGCTCTCGTGGCGGTCGGCCTGTCACTCTGGGTCGGCGCGCTGCGGCACCAGGTGGAGAGGCTCTCAGAACCGATCTTCGATCCTCCCTCCGGCGAGATCATGCTCGGAGAAGTCGTTCGGGGAGAGACCACCCTACCGATGCCTCGCGTGGCAAACCATATCCTTCTCGTCTTCACCACCGATCCTTCGATAGATTTTCAGGATGGATATCTGGAGATCGTCAATCGCGCCGGAAAATCGATCTGGCGCAGCACGCGCGTGCGGCTGACTCCCGGGGGCGAACTCCCACTCATCCTGCCGCGCCAGCTTCTGCCCTACGGGGACTACCGCGTCCGGGTCTTCCCGGAAGCCGGTTTCGGCGTGCCTCCTCTGACGGAGGAGCCGCTGCGGGTCGAGATCGCCGAGTAAGGCGTTTCCCGCCTGACCCTCTCCGCCCGGGACTCTCGCGTCATGAGACAAGGGGTCGAGTGGCAGAAGATTTCCCCTGAGCCCCCTCCCAAGGGAGTTCTACCGCTCGTGTCCCCCACACGATCCCACGTCCGCGAACAAGCAGCCAGCGAACAGCGATGCCCCTTCCATCCCAGCGATCTATCCTCAATTCTGCGTAGGGTGTTGAAAAAAGGGGCGGCCCGGTGTGTTGGGCCGGGGTCGGTCAACGCCGGCCCCCGGGCCGCCCATGACGAGGAGGCCGGCGCCAACCGGTCTCTGGACTGAGACGCGACGACGGGAGGGGAATCGGGCCATACGGATTTGATAGAATGGCCATACCTCATGGCCACCACCCCGTCCGACATCGACATCACCGGGCTTCTCCTGGAATGGAGCCAAGGCGATCCCTCGGCCCTGGAGAGGATCATCCCTCTCGTGTTCGAGGATCTGCGCGACATCGCCGCCCGCATGTTCCGGCGGGAGAGCGACGGGCATACGCTCCAGCCCACGGCCCTGGTCAACGAGGTCTACCTCCGGCTGATGGACCAGCGGAAGATTCATTGGACCAACCGGGAGCAGTTCTTTGGGGTCGCGGCCCTGCTCATGCGGCGTATCCTGGTGGACTACGCCAAGGGGCGGCAGGCCGTGAAGCGAGGGAGCGGCGTGCCCAGCCTCCCCCTCGACGAGGCCATCGGCGTGGCCGCTATCAAGGATGACCTCAACTGGGTAGACCTCGACGAAGCCCTTTCGAGGCTGGCGGAGCTCGACCCCCGCCAGAGCCAGATCGTCGACATGCGCTTCTTCACCGGTCTCAGCCACGAGGAGATCGCCGAGGTCCTGAATATCTCCGTGACCACGGTCAAGCGGGAGTGGAAGACGGCCAGGTTCTGGCTCTTCCGGGAACTGACGAAGGAGTAGCGGGTCCGTTCCCGTGCCGTCTCTCGCGTTTCAGAAAGACGGAGGATACGAGCCTGGAGGCTCTGGGGGAACGGTGACATCCGATCGCTGGCAACAGGTCAAGGCTGTTTTGGAAGACGTCCTGGAGCGGGAAGAGGCCGAGAGGAGAGCTTTTCTCGATGCCGCCTGCCAGGGCGATGACGAGCTGCGGCGCGAAGTGGAATCCCTCCTGGCGTCCGAGGCCGAGATCGGCGACTTCATCGAGACTCCCGTGTTCCGGATCCATGGCGAGGACGCGCAGCCCCTGGCCGTGGGCCAGCGCGTCGGCGCCTATCAGGTCGTGCGCGAGATCGGCCGGGGCGGCATGGGCTCTGTCTACCTGGCGGAGCGGGCCGATCAGGAGTTCGACCAGCGGGTCGCCCTCAAGCTCGTCCGGCGCGGCATGGACACGGACGAGATCGTCCGCCGCTTCCGCTCCGAGCGCCAGATTCTCGCCCATCTCGACCACCCGAACATCGCCAAGCTGTTCGACGGCGGCACGGCCGAGGACGGCCGGCCCTACTTCGTCATGGAGTACGTCGAGGGCCGGCCCATCGACGAATATTGCGACGAGCGGAAGCTGCCGACCCGCGAGCGGCTGGAGCTGTTCCGCAGCGTCTGCTCGGCCGTCCACTTCGCCCACCAGAACCTGATCGTCCATCGCGACCTCAAGCCCGGCAACATCCTGGTGACGGCCGATGGAACCCCGAAGCTGCTCGACTTCGGCATCGCCAAGCTCCTCGGTCCCAATCAGGAGCTCCTGGCGTTCACCCGGGCCGACGTGCGCCCCATGACGCCCGAGTACGCCAGCCCCGAGCAGGTCAAGGGGGAGGCGATCACCACGGCGAGCGACGTCTACTCGCTGGGCGTCCTCCTCTATCACCTGCTGACCGGGCATTCACCGTATCGCCCGGCTACCCGAGACCCGCAGAGCCTCGCCAAGGCGATCTGCGAGGTGGATCCGCCGCGGCCCAGCAGCGTCATCGGGCGGGTGGGAGAGTTGAAACGGCCGGACGGCTCCGTGGCGGGGCTGACGCCGGAGTCCGTCAGCCAAGCCCGCGACGGTGAGGTCCGTTCCCTGCGCCGTCACCTCGCGGGCGACCTGGACAACATCGTCCTCATGGCGATGCAGAAGGACCCGCAGCGGCGCTACGCATCCGTGGATCAGCTCTCGAACGACATCGGGCGCCATCTCCAGGGGCTGCCGGTCATCGCCCGCAAGGACACCGTGGGATACCGGGCCCGGAAGTTTGTGGGCCGCCACAAGGTGGGGGTAGCCGTAGCCGCCGTCTTCTTGCTACTGATCGTTGGGTTCAGCGTCACTGTGACAGTGCTCCTCGATCGCGCGGTTCGCGAACGTGAACGTGCTGTCCGTGAGCGGGAGCGGGCGACGGCTGCGTCGGAGTTCCTGAAGGATGTCTTCAGCAGCTCCGACCCCAAGCAGGCTCAAGGAGAGACGATCAAGGCTCGCGATCTCCTCGACAGCGGCGTCAAGAAAATCAACGCGAGTCTCGCGAACCAGCCGGAGCTGCGGGCCGAAATGACGGAAAGCATGGGCAGGGTCTACCGTAGCCTGGGCCTCTACAAGCAGGCTCGGAGGCTGCTAAAAGAGTCGCTTCGCGTCTATCGCAAGACAGTGGCAAAGGATGATCTGCGCATCGCCTACAACCTCCATAACCTGGCGATATTGCTTCGCGAGATGGATGACGAGGCGGCTGCCGAGCCCTTGATCCGCGAGGCCCTGGAGATCCAGCGCAAGCAGAGGGACACCCATAACCTCGAGTATGCAGTGGGCCTGACCAATCTCGGAGCCTACCTTGAGGATCAAGGGCAATTTGATAAGGCCGAGGCGCTATACGAAGAATCGCTTGCGATCAAGAAGGCCCTCAAGGTCGACCAGGAAGACATCGTCACGAGCATCAATAACCTCGGCAAGCTCTACCAGACTCGAGGAAACTATGCGGCTGCCGAACGCTACTACAAGGAATCCTTGGCAATACGCCGCAAGCTCGCCAAAGGCCGTCCCGACGAGGACGTCGCCACGGGGCTCAATAATCTGGCATCTCTGTACGAAGATCTGAACAAACTCGATAACGCCGAGACCCTCCAACGGGAGGTTGTGGCGATACGCCGCCAGCTTTACGCCGAACCCAATGTGAAGCTGGCCGTGGGCCTGGCCGGTCTGGGGCACATCCGGCAGACCCGCGGAGACGGTGTGGAGGCTGAGAAGCTTTATCGAGAAGCCTTGGCGATCGCTGACCAGGTGGACCTTCCGAGGGACCATACGAGCCGGGCGATCTTTCTCCGCAATCTCGCCTTTGCACTGCTCTCCCAGGGGAGGATGGCCGAGGCCGAGGCCAGGGTACGCGATGCCCTAGCCATCTTCCGCAAAAAGCAACCCGATTCCTGGCGGCTGGCTGACGCTGAGAGCGTCCTCGGGAGTTGCCTCGCCGCACAACGCCGTTTCCAGGAGGCCGAGCCGCTTCTCGTCAAGAGCTATCCGCTCCTGAAGAAGGACGACGGCGACGGCGCCAAGCAGGCGCCTGTGGCCCGGAAAAGGATCGTCGACCTCTACAATGCCTGGGGCCGTCCCGAGAAGGCGGCGTCCTACCTGGCGCCTTGACCGTCCTCTTGAAGAGTGGGAGTGTGACGCCCATGGTGGCCTCTCCCACTCTCTCCAACCGCCAACTCAACCGCGCCCTGCTCGCACGGCAGATGCTGCTCTCCCGCGAGAAGACGACGGCGCTCGCGGCCGTCGAGCGGCTCGCCGGACTGCAGGCGCAGATCGCGCGGCCTCCCTTTGTGGGACTGTGGACGCGCCTCGAAGGATTTCGCCGGGGCGATCTCCTGAGCCTGCTCCATGAACGCCGGGTCGCTCGATCGACGATGATGCGTGGCACGCTGCATGTGATGACCGCCGCCGATACCGTGGAGCTGCGGGGCGCCTTACAGCCCATGCTCACGCGCGGTGCCCAGTCGATTCTTGGCGATCGGACGGAGGGCTTCGACCGGGATGCCCTGGTCGAGGAAGCGCGCGCGTTCTTCGGCACGCCGGCGACTTTCGATGCTCTGCGGAAGCACTTGAAGGCGAAGTACCCGGAGGGCGACGAACGCGCCATGGCCTACACGGTGCGCACCCATCTGCCCCTCGTGCAGGTGCCGACCGGGGATCCTTGGGGATTCCCCGCTTCCGCGGACTTCGCTCTCGCCGAGCCGTGGCTCGGGACGAAGATCTCCGTCGAGCCCGCGCCGGCTCACGATCTGGTCCGGCGGTACCTCGCGGCGTTCGGCCCCGCGACGCCCGGAGACGCCCAGGCATGGTCGGGGCTGTCCGGACTGCGCGAGGTGTTCGAGGCGCTGCGGCCCACCCTCGTTACCTTCCGTGACGCCCGCAAGCGCGAGCTATTCGATCTCCCGGACGCGCCGCGCCCGGAGGAGGACACGCCGGCCCCCGTCCGCTTCCTGCCGGAGTTCGACAACCTGGTGCTGTCGCATGACGACCGCACGCGCGTGATGGCCGACGAGCACCGTTCTCGGGTCGTGCTCAAGAACCTCCAGGTGCGCGCCACCTTCCTGGTGGATGGCGTCGTCGCCGGTACCTGGAAGACCGAGCGGAAGAAGAAGACCGCGGCCCTGATCGTCGAGCCCTTCGGCGCGGTCGCCAGGAAGACGGCCGCGGAGCTCGAGCGGGAAGGCGACGCGTTGCTCCGCTTCGTCGAGGAAGATGCCGAGGCACGGGAGATCCGCTGGCTCTCCGTGAACGGGTGAGACCCAGGTAGGACGGCAGGGGCGGCCTCCATCCGTCCCTGCCGATACGTCAATTGTCAAAGAACCGATTCGGGATTCACTCCCGATCCATTCCGGTCCGGCCGTCCTAAATCGGGCCGGAATATAATCCCGCCGAACGATCACGTCAAGTAATATTTATAAAAGACCTGAGGGCGCCGCGAAAAAGTCTTTTGGCCGAGTGGAAAGACCTTTTGGCCGCGGGATAGAGTCTTTAGATAGAGTTTGAAGTCAATTGGCTCGAGTTTTGTGAGAATCCTTCCGGAAAATGCTTGCGCGGCTGGTCAAAGCGGGGTAGCGTGCTTTCGAAGCAGCCGCCGCGAAGAAAAACGGTCGATTCCGGAGAGAATGACTTTTCCGGTTACGCATTGCTCTTTTCTTCGAAGAAGAGAGTCTCGGAAAGGGTTTTCGGCTCTTTTCCGCGAACGTGGCGGCCTCTTCTGGATCTTTGACAACTGAAGGAAACAAAATGCCCTTTGGACGGGGCGCGCTTCGCCGTGGAGGCGCCCCGTCCCTTTTTGCCGGACGTCCGGTATCATTCTGTCTACCGATGAAGACCCTCGATCAGCCCGAAACGCTCGCCGAGCTCAAGGCCCGGCTTCGGAGCCTGCAGCCGGACGCGCCCCGCCGCTGGGGCACCCTGACGCCAGGCGAGATGCTGTGCCACCTGGCGGACGCCAACGCGGGCCCGCTGGCGCGCCGCAACCCTCTGGCGGTCCGGTCGCGGCGAGTTCCCCTTTTGAAGTGGATCGCCTTGTACCCGCCCCTGCCCTGGCCGCGAGGCATCAAGACCCGCCCCGAGGTCGATCCAAGGGCCAAAGGCACGAAACCAGGCTCCTTCGCCGCGGATCTGGATCGTGCCATCGCGGGCCTGGAGGCGTTCGCCAAGGCGGAAGCCGCCGACCTGGCGCCGGACCACTTCGTCTTCGGTCCCATGACGCTGCGCGCCTGGAAGCGGTGGGCCTACCGGCACACCGATCATCACCTGCGGCAGTTCGGGTTGTGAGGGTTGGGGTCAGGCGTCCTTCGGGGGCGCATCACCAGATGTAGGCGTGGGTATCAACGAGAAGCTTCATGCCCCTAACCCATCCAGAAAGAATCCGGCAGCGGTTCATCGAAATCGTCCGCCATGTAATAAGGCATCCCGGCAAAAGGGCCCGCCACGCGAGGGCGTGCGGGCTCGTGTGCAGAACCTTCGCGTGTCCGCAGGAATTCAGCGAAGTCGAGCACTTCTTGCTGCCGATCTGCGGAAAGCGTGGAGACGATCTGTTCGATCTGTTCGATGATGCTCATCTGCGGTCTCCTCACTGTCCTGGTTGTCGAACCCGGGTCGGCCAGACCGGCGTCTTCCACCGAACACCAGAAGACTTGAGGGTGCACCTCCATGCTCCTTGGTACCAGCGCCTCTGTACCGGAATCGAGGCGGGGACATGGTAATTCAGTCGCGCCTGGACGCAAGGAGGTGAGCTTCTTACCTCCGCACCTCAGGAGTTCCGGAGCAAGTACCGATCCAGATCCACTCGCTCATACCCCCGTTTCCGCGCCAGCGTCAGATGGCCACCCGTTTTGTAGACCTGCAGGTGCCAATAGGGACCTTTCTCCGTGACTGTCGTGCCCAGCCCCTCCAGCCAACTCGCGAGATCGCCATGGGGAATCAGCAGAACCGTATCGGGAGAGCCACAGCCGAGGGCCACGTAAGCCGTCGCCGCAGCTCCGAGAAACTTGTCGTGCCGGGGTTTGTAGATGTGCCAATAGCCCTCGCCCTCGGCATTGGGGTAGGCGCGTGAGACGGCGCAGATAATGGCGACCGAACCGTCCGTGGCCTTCCAGCGGACGTTGCCTTCCTTGATGAGCGTACGACCGAGGTGCTTCTGGATTCTTTCGACACAGGCATCGTTGAAGCTGAATCGCGGCGTCTCGCGGGCTTCGCCCCGGGTTTCCTCGCCGGTATCTCCTTGGGTGGTGCCAAGGATCTCCTTGGCGACATAGTCGAGGAAGGATTCGACCTCGGTGAAGCAGCGGAATCCCGCCGCGCTCGCCACCTCGGCTGTTTCGGCACTCTCGTTGATCAGGATCGCGACCGGCTGGGTTAGCCGCGGTTGGAGGCCTTCGGGCCAGGCGAGATCGAGGACGGCCAGAGGCTCGCCCGTGTCCGTATCAGCTACTTCGTAGAGCAACTCGCCTTCGGCCAGTCCCTGCCGGACCATGATTTCATTGCATTCCCGAAGGAGCTTCTCCTCGTCGTCGCTCTCGATCTGGCCAGGCAGCGTTGTCACCTTGCGGTCCAGAATCGAGGGTGCCTTCTCCGGCTCGGGGAGCGCCCCTTCGAGCAGGCTCTGGAGAAAGCGGTTGGCGGCGTCAGCCAGGAGCTCGCGCCGGGCTTCCAGGAACTGGTTGTAGTTCTCTACTTTCCAAAGCTCGCGGTCCGTGGGGATCCAATGGGATTCCAACGCTCCGGGATGCCTCCGCCGGATTTCCTCAAAGTACTCGGCGGGATCGCGGTCGGTCAGTAACGCGTTGGTATCCCGGGTCAGGAACGTGAAGTTTGCAATGGCATTGACCTCGGGCCGGGGATAGTTGTGGCGATAGAGGAGAGCCTTCGGAAAGATGTGGTGTACCTCCAGGCGCGCGTTACGAGCCAGGAAATTGGCCGACAGCTCGAGGCCGCTGCCCCAGTCCCGGGACCGGGAGACGCGGGTCATCATGTAGAGGAGGGGATAGAAGCGGGCACCCCGGCTCCAGCCCCAGAAGTCCTGGGCAGAGACAGTAAGGTCGCCGCGGTCCTGACGGAGCTGCTGGATGAGGCGGTCCAAGGCCCCGTCTTTCTGCTCGATGGCGGCGAGGTCGACGTTGAGCACCGTCTCCGTCGATCCCGCGTAGCGGCCCCAGAGGAAGGTCTGGACGTACCAGTAAAGAAGCTTGTCTCTCTCCCGGTAGTCCGCCGGCCGGCCGCCGCGCTCGGCGAGATATCGGACGAGAAGCGGGAAGGAGTAGCGGCTGCCGAGGACGCGGTCGTGATCGAGGCCCAGGCGAGAAGCGATCATGTCGAGCAACCTATCCACCATGTCTCCCGATGCCTGAAGGCCTTGCCGGAAGACGGGGACCTCGACCTCCTTGAGGGCGGAGAACTGTGCTTCTCCAGTAACTGCCGTATTGACGCAACGCAGCAGCCACTCCAGCCGGAAAGAGAATCCCGCCTGCCGCCACCGGTCCAGCCGTACCTTCATCTCATCGCGCGCCTCGGGCCAGGCGGCGCAGATCTTGGCGAGGGCGAGATCGCCCTTGGAGAGCTTGGTTCCGCCGCTGTTGAGCCGGTTGAAGATCTCGACGACGACATCGACCGTTTTGTCCTCGCCCGTCACTTCTTCGACGTGAAGGTCAATGTCCAGGATGCCGCCGAGCCGGTTCAGACGAGCGAGATAAGTGTTCAAATTGGGGACGAGATGAGGCCGCGTGATGAGCTCGCTGATGAAGTTGCCCACGCCAATCTGCATGAGCCGGGTAACGTCCACCCAGAGAGGGTTGTCCTGCATCTTGAGAGGCGCGTAGAAGGCGAAAACCTCGTCCTCGAGATGGAAGTGAAGTCCGGTGAATGTCTCCCTGGTGCCGTCGAAGAACCGGGGCGGCCTTCCCTTGACGATACCGTAGAGCGTGGTGATGCGCTGCTGCCCGTCGAGAAGGAGTTTGACCGTTCCGGGTGGGAGCGGGCTGTTCCCTCGCGCCTGCGCTCCCTCAGTCTCCGTCAGCCAAACCAGGAGGCTGCCGACAGGATGCCGCCGGTAGAGTGAGTCCATGAGACCGCGGACCTGGTCGCGGTTCCAGACATAGCCGCGCTGAAACTCGGGAAGAGCGATGCTGCCAAGATCTATCTGATCGAGGATCGTGGAGACCTTCATCCTGGTGCGCCTCTTGGCCCGGCGAATCGCAGTATGTCCGCTCGTGGGCCTCAGTTCGTGGGGCCGTAAGGAGCCCCGCGCTCTGGAGGCCGACGAAGGTCTCAGGCTCAACTGCCTGGGCGAGGCCGGGATGAAAGAATTCTATCAGCAGAACGGAGGAGCCCGCAGCCGAGGGGGCACCGCACCGCATGCCCCCTCGTGGTTTGGAGGGTCTGGTATGCGGTTGCGGAACGGGACGCGCTCACCTCCCATTGAAGAGATTGTCCCCGGAGGGGACTACCAACAAAGGTGCTCGCCGGGTGGCGCGGCGGGACGATCGGGCGGCGGGGGAGGGGCAGTAGCGGGTCCGGGGTGTAAACTCTGGCGCGAACGCTCAGGAGGACGCCCTTGCCCGCTCCGGAACCTGCTCCAGAAAAAGCGGAGGCCTTGGAGCCTCTTTCCGCCATCGATCACGCCTGGTTGCGGATGGACGATCCGACCAACCTGATGATCATCAACGGCTGTCTGGTGCTCGACCGGCCGCTCGACCGGGAGCGTCTCAAGACCCTGCTCGAGCGGCGCCTGCTGCCCATCCGGCGCTTCCGGCAGCGGATCCTCCATCACGAGGGCAGCCCCCATTGGGAGGTCGACCCCGGCTTCGACATCGGTGCCCATGTCTTCGAGATGGACCTGCCGGCTCCGGGGGGCGACGAGGCTCTGCGCAAGGTCGTGAGCGGGCTGATGAGCGAGCCCTTCGGCCTCGACCGGCCGCTCTGGCGATTCCATCTGCTCCATGGCTACAAGGGCGGCAGCGTGGTCATGGGACGGCTCCATCATTCGATCGGCGACGGCATGGCGCTCCTGCTCGTGCTGCTGTCGCTGACCGACCGCACGGAGGGCCAGCCGCAGGATTTCCAGGGGGCGGACGATCTCCAGGACGACGACAACCCCTTCGCCGACCTGTTCCGCCAGCCGCCGCGCGGGGTCGACGCGGCCAAGGAGCTCGCCGCGCAGGTCATGCCCGACGGCATGCGCCTCATGGAGCAGTCGGCCGAGGCGTTCCGGTCCATGGGGCCGATGATGACCGGCGTCGCCTCGACGGGCGCCTTCGCCCGCCTGGTGGGCCGGCCCGCCGATCCCAAGACGATGTTCAAGGGCCCCCTGGGCGTCCCCAAGAGCGTCGCCTGGTCCGAGCCGATCCTGGTCTCGGACGTCCGGGAGGTCGGCAGGGCGCTCGGCGGCACCATCAACGACGTCCTGCTGTCGGCCATGACGGGCGGGCTGCGCCGCTATCTCGACCGTCACGGCCAGCGGGCGCGCGGCCTGAACTTCCGGGCGGCGATGCCGGTCAACCTCCGCTCGTTCGACAAGATGTCGGAGCTGGGCAACCGCTTCGGGCTGGTCTTCCTCTCCCTGCCGGTGGGGATCGACGACGCGGTGGAGCGGCTCGCCGAGCTGCACCGCCGGGCGACGGCGCTCAAGAAGTCGGCCGAGCCGGTGGTGGTCTACGGCATCCTGAAGCTCCTGGGGATGGTGCCCCTGGCCGTCCAGCGGCTGGTCGTCAGCATCTTCGCGACCAAGACGACGGCCGTCATGACCAACGTCCCCGGTCCGCGGGAGGAGCTGTTCCTGGCCGGGCGGGCCATCCGCGAGCTGTTCTTCTGGGTGCCGCAGTCGGGCCGCGTAGGGCTCGGCATCAGCATCTTCAGCTACGCCGGCCACGTGCGGCTGGGGCTGGCCTCGGACACCGGGCTGGTGCCGGACCCCGAGGTGATCGTCGAGGGCTTCCACGAGGAGCTCGAGGAGCTGCGGCGGCGGGCGGCGGGGCCGGCTCCTGCCGCTCCATAGGGGAAGGCTGCTAAACTCCCGCCGTCCCAGCAACTCAAAAGAGAGTAGACGCCGCTCTTGATCGGCAGCACCATCTCGCATTACCAGATCCTGGAGCGCCTCGGCGGCGGCGGCATGGGCGTCGTCTACAAGGCCCGGGACGTCAAGCTCGACCGCCTCGTGGCCCTGAAGTTCCTGGCTTCCCAGCGCGGCGCCCCCGAGGAGCAGAAGCGGCGGTTCCTGCGTGAGGCGCAGGCCGCTTCGCAGCTCGACCATCCCAACATCTGCACCATCCACGAGGTCGACGAGACGGAGGATGGGGCGCTCTTCATCGCCATGGCCCTCTACGAGGGCGAGACGCTGCGCGACCGGCTCGACCGCGGAGCCCTGGCCGTCGACGAGGCGGTGGAGATCGCCTCGCAGGTCGCCGCCGGGCTGGCCCGCGCCCACGAGCGGGGGATCGTCCACCGCGACGTCAAGCCGGCCAACCTCGTGCTCACGGCCGATGGCCAGGTGAAGATCCTCGACTTCGGCATCGCCAGGCTGGCCGATCAATCCCGGCTCACCCGCGCCGGCACCACCCTGGGCACGGCGGCCTACATGTCCCCCGAGCAGTTCCACGGCGAGCCCGGGGACCCGCGCACGGACGTCTGGAGCCTGGGCGTCGTGATCTACGAGATGGTGACCGGCCGCCTGCCCTTCGCCGACCTCGACGAGAGGGAGATGGTGCGGGCGATCCTGCAGAGCCCCCCGCGGCCGATGGCCCCCCCGCGGCCCGGCGTGAACGAGGGGCTGGAGCGGATCGTGATCCGGGCCCTGGCCAAGCCGCCGGCGGGCCGCTACGCGAGCATGGAGTCGATGCGGACGGACCTGCGGAAGCTCGGCGCGCTGGTGGCGTCCGCGGCGTCTGCGATGTCCGAGAGATCCGAGGCGGAGGACGAGAGCGACCGGACGCTGCTGGAGATCCCCCTGGCCAGCGGGTCCGCCCGGACGGACATCCGGACGGATAACCGGACGGATAACCGGACGGAGACGGGAGAATTGGACGAGGGGCTCCTCGGGCGCGTGGTGGGCCACTACCGCATCCTCGAGCTCCTGGGCGGCGGCGGCATGGGCGTCGTCTACAAGGCCGAGGACACGCGCCTGTCGCGCGTCGTCGCCCTCAAGTTCCTGCCGCCGGAGCTGACCCGCGACGCCGAGGCCAAGGAGCGGTTCATGCAGGAGGCGCGGACGGCCTCCTCGCTCGACCATCCGAACCTGTGCACCATCCTGGAGCTGGGGGAGACCCGCTCGGGCCGGCTCTACCTCGCCATGCCCTGCTACGACGGCGAGACCCTGCGGCGGAAGATCGCTGGCGGGCCGCTGCCGGTCGACGAGGCGGCGGAGATCGCCGAGCAGATCGCCCGCGGCCTCGCCAAGGCCCACCGCAACGGCATCGTCCACCGCGACGTCAAGCCGGCCAACGTGATCGTCACGTCCGACGGGGTGGTGAAGATCCTCGACTTCGGCCTCGCCAAGCTGGCCGGCTCGGCGGTGATCACCAGCACTGGCTCCTCGGCGGGCACGCCGGCCTACATGTCGCCCGAGCAGGCGCGGGGCGAGGAGGTGGACCACCGCACGGACGTCTGGAGCCTGGGCGTCGTCCTCTACGAGATGCTGGCCGGACGCCGGCCGTTCCGGGGCGATCACGAGCAGGCGGTGATCCACTCCCTCCTGAACGATCGCCCGCAGCCGCTCCGCGAGGTGCGGTCAGGGGTGGCGCCGAGGCTCGAGCGGATCGTCGACGGGCTGCTGGCGAAGGACCCCGCCGGCCGCTACGCCTCGGCCGAGGAGGCGTTCGCAGACCTGCGGGCCTTCCGGGGCGAGACGGCGACCACCACGATGCTGACCCAACGGCCTTCCCGGAGGGGCGTTCGGCCGTGGGTCTGGGGCGTGGCCGCGCTCGCGGCGGCGGCCCTCACAGCGGTGGGCGTGGCCCTCTGGCGCCCGGCGGAGCGCCCGGAGACCGTCAGCGGCCAAGTCGCCCACTTGACGCTCCAGCCGGGGATCGAGACTTTTCCAAGCCTGGCGCCGGACGGCGACTTTTTCGTCTACGTCAAGGCCACCACCCCCGGCAACCTGGACATCTATCTCCAGCGGGTCGGCGGCGGCAATCCGATGAACCTGACGGAGGACTCGCCCGTGGACGATACCCAGCCGGCCTACTCGCCGGACGGCCGGCAGATCGCCTTCCGTTCTGAGCGGGGGGGCGGCGGAATCTTCCTGATGGGGGCCACGGGGGAGTCGGCCCGCCGCGTGACCGAATTCGGCTACAACCCCGCGTGGTCGCCGGACGGGAGAGAGTTCGCCGTTTCCACGTCGGGCGTCAGCGATCCGAGGATCAGGCCGTCCAGAGGCAGCCTCTGGCGGGTGGACATGACGACGGGCCGGAGGAAGCTCGTGGCGCAGCCCGACGCCGTCCAGCCGAGCTGGTCGCCCCACGGCTCGCGGATCGCCTATTGGAGCGCCGTCGAGGGCAAGAGGGTCCTGTACACGGTCCCCGCGCACGGGGGTGAAGCCGTGCAGGTCACCGACGATTCGTTCCTCAACTGGGACCCCGTCTGGTCCCGCGATGGCCGCCACCTCTACTTCGCCAGCGACCGCGGCGGCACCATGAACCTCTGGCGGGTGCCGATCGACGAAGGGTCCGGCCGCCTGCTGGGGAAGCCCGAGCCTGTGCCCACACCCTCGCAGTCCAGCGGTCTGCTCAGTTTCTCCCGGGATGAACGGCGGATCCTCTATGCCTCGAACGACAGCACGAGCAGCCTGGAAAGGGCGGCTTTCGACCCCTCCATGGGCCGGGTCGCCGGTCCCCTCCTGCCGGTCAATCGTGAGCTGAAGACCGTCAATTCGGCGGAAACCTCTCCCGACGGCCAGTGGATCGTCTTCGACGCCTCGGTCCCCAATGAGGACCTCTTCCTCATCCGCGTGGACGGCAGCGGTCTGCGGCGGCTGACGGAGGACGTCCACAAGGACCGCAATCCCCGCTGGTCGCCGGCCGGGGACCGCATCCTCTTCTATTCGAACCGCGGCGGCCTCTACCAGGCCTGGACCATCCGCCCGGACGGCAGCCAGCTCGAGAAGCTGACCGACGTGGCCGGGGGCGTCGCGAATTGTTTCTGGGCTACGGATGGCCGGCGGCTGGTCTGCCCCAGCAGCGAGGGCGCGTCGGTCGTCGACCTCACGCGGCCCTTGCGGGAGAGGATCCCCCGTCTGCTGCGCCCCCCTCCGGACAAGGCCGCGATCTTCATCCCGTCTTCCTGGACGCGGGACGGCAGCCGGCTCGCCGGCGGGCTGATCCCTCCCGGCAAGGCTCAGGAGCCCGGCATCGTGACCTACTCCTTCGAGTCCGGGAGTTACGACAGGCTGACGGATCGAGGAGAGGGCGCCATCTGGCTTCCGGATGGCCAGCGGCTCCTGTATCAGGCCGCGCGGGGCGTTCTGCTGCTGGACCCCCGGACCGGGGAAACGAAAAAGATCCTCGAGACGGCCGCCGATTCCTGGGTCGGCCGCTTGAGCCTGTCTCCGGACGGCCGGTTCCTGACCGTGGTCCGTGTGCTGGAAGAGGGAGACGTCTGGATGCTGGAGCGAACGGATAGATGAACGGCTGTTGCACTGCACGCCCCCCTGTCTCTACAATTAAAACGCAATCATCAAGGACAAGACGGTAAGAAACGCCCGGTGCGTGAGAGAGGTTTTGCGTTCCTCTACCGACGGCCCTGAGCGGGTCTATTATTAGGGAGGTGCAATGTTTTCGAAGTTCAAGATCAGGAACCTCATGATCAACGTCGCTCCAGAGGGAGATCCGGGGTGTACCGACCAGCAATCGGATTGTGGAACACCGAGCTGCTTTGGCGACCGTGACTATGCCGCATCGAACTGCGGCATGCCGAGCTGCATCGGCGACAAGTGCATGGACGATTCCTGCCGCCCTGAGCCGCCGCCCACGAATTGCGACGAGCCGTCGTGCCTGGGCGACCGGGATGAGAAATATCAGGCAAAGAGCCTGAGCGAGCTGACGCGGAGCAACCTGGCTCTCCTTCAGCGGGAGCTGCGCCAGGCTTTGAACCCGGAGCGGTAGGCTGGACCTCCTCGGGCGTGTCTTTCGCGCCAACCCGGCTTATGAGCTGGTGCTGTTCGACCGCCTGGGGCCGGGCGAGCGCCTGGCCCTGGAGGAGCTCCGAAGGGACCGGGACTTCTACGGCATCCTGAGACCCAGGGAGGGCGCGGCGGGCCTGGGGATCAAGTCCGTCGACCGCGAGACGGCGCTCCTCTTCCTTACCCTTCGCGATCCGGGTCCGCTGCCTTCCTACGTCCGGCAGGTGCTGGGGGAGGCGGCGGCGCCGGCGATGACGCGGCTGGTGGCGGACGGCGTCCTGGAGGTCGAGGCCGGTGGCGATCTCGTCTCCGGCGCCGCCGCCGTCGCCTCGTTCCATCAGGGCGGTGGCGAGTTGGGGAACAGCCGGCTGGCAAGGCTGTCCATCGAGGCCCTCCGGTACGGCCAGGCGCTGGCCTTCGACGATCCCCTGCTTCTTTCCTTCCGGCTCTACAGCTACAACCGGCGGCCCCTCACGCCGCGCTGGCAGCAGCTCCTCGGCTCGGCCGAGGCGGTGCGGGAGCACCTCGGCATCGGCCGCGGCGGGCCCAACCGGAAGATCCTCGACCGGGTCTGGGAAGGCCGCCCCCCTTCCGAGGCCTGGCTCTCCTGGCGTGCCCGCGCCGCCGAGCCCCTCTCGTCGAGAGAAGGCGTCACCTGGAAGCTTTACGTGAGCCCGGAGCCGGAGGCTCTCGCGGGAAGCTTCGGAGAGATCCTGGAGGCGCTCGCCGCCGCCCGCACACCCCAGTTCAAGATCGGCGCGGACGCCTCGGGGCTGCTCCGGCCCGACAAGATCGTGGCCTATTTCCCGAGCTTCGAGCGGCTGGCCGGAGCCGCGGAGGCGATCGCGTCCCGGCTCGGCGGCATTCCGGCCCAAGGTGTGCCGTTCACCTCGGAAATCAGGTCGGAGAGCAGGTCGGAAATTGGCGGCGAGGGGCTGCTCTCCTGGGGCGCGGACCCGCCCGCGGACGATCCCCACCGTTCGCGGGGAGGCGGAGAGAGCTGGCGCCTCTGGCTCACGCACCGGCTCGCCCAGGCGCTCCTCGGCGCCTGGGCCTCGGGGAGCGGATCGATGGAGCCGTGGCGCTTCGCCCTCGAGCGGCTGCGCCTGGAGGGGGTGGACACGGAGACCTGGACGCCGGGGGCTCTCCTCTGGCGCGAGGGGGAGGGGCGATGACGATCACGGACCCGATCGTCCTGCCGCCGGACGCGATCCTCGTGCCCGTGGCCGACCTCGCCGAGGACGTCCGCCGCCGGCTCGGCTCCGGCGAGGGGGACTGGGCCATCACCCGCCCCCGGAGCCGGACACCCTCGCGGCTCGTGGACGCCGATTCGGCGGCGCTCCTCGGTGAGTTCCGGTCGCCGCGGACGATCGTGGAAGCGGTCCTCCTGTTCAGCCGCGCTCGCGGGCTCGATCCGGAGGCCGTCCTGGTGGACGCCTATCCGCTGATCGACCGATTGCTCCGAACAGGGTTCCTGATGCCCGAGGGTGCCGAGGAGGCCGGAGCCATCGTGCCGACTCTGGAGCCCGGAGATCAGGTCGCGGGGTTCCGCATTCTGGACAGCCTCCAGGCCCTGGAGGACACCGAGACCTACATCGCCAGCGGCGAGGCGGGCACGGCGGTCCTCAAGGTCGAGCGCCCCGGCTTTCCGGGGAAGAACGGCAGGCGGGAGGCGGCGGCCCTGGAGCGTCTCGGCGGGTCGGTCGCCCCCCGCCTTCTGGGCGCCGGAGACCTCGACGGGCGCCATTGGCTTGCCGTCGAGTGGTTTCCCGGGATCGACGTGGCGGCCGCCGCCGAAGAGCTGCGCCGCCGCGGCGACCGGGCGGGCCTGCTGGCGCTCGTGCGGTCGATCCTGCGGTCCTACGCCCGCCTCCACGAGGGCGGGATGGTGCACGGCGACATCCATCCCAGGAACGTTCTGGCCGGGCGGGACGGCGGCGTCCGGCTGATCGACTTCGAGCTCGCGCTCTGGGCCGGGGCCCCGGAGGACCTGCGTCCGCCGGGCCGGGGGGGCGTCGGCTTCTACTTCGAGCCCGAGTACGCCTCGGCGTCCCTCGCCGGTGAAAGAGCGCCGGACGCCTCGCCGGCGGGCGAGCAGTTCGCGGTGGCGGCCCTCGTCTACCTCCTCCTCGCCGGTGCCCACTACCGGGACTTCCTCCTCGGCCGGGACGACATGCTCCGCCAGATCGCCGGCGAGCCGCCCCTCACCTTCGCCCAGCGCGGGGCCGAGCCCTGGCCCGAGGCCGAGGCGCTGCTGGCCCGGGCTCTCGCCAAGGAGCCGGCGGAGCGGTTTTCGTCGATGACGGACCTGGCGGTCGCCTTCGAGTCGATCGCACCGCCTCGGCCGGCCGCCGAGGCGCGCCCGTCCGAATCCGCATCCCTGCTCGCCCGGGTGGTGGACCGGCTGGAGATCGAGGGGCCTCTGGCCCAGGAGGGGCTTCCCCGGCCGCGCGCCTCCGTCAACTTCGGCGCCGCCGGCGTGGCCTGCGCCCTGTACCGGATCGCCATGGCCCGGGAGAGCGCCCGGCTCCTCTCCCTGGCCGACTTCTGGGCCACCAGGGCGCTGGTGGATCTGGGAGAGGAAGGCTTCTACGATCCGGAGAACGGGCTTGCTGCCGAGGTGGCCGGCCGGGTGTCCCCCTACCACACGGCGAGCGGCGTCCACGCCGTGCGCGGGCTCATCGCTCACGTCCGGGCGGATGGCGGCGGGCGGCGGCAGGCGGTGGACGCATTCCTGGCGGCGGCCCGCGAGCCGTGCGCCAACCCGGACCTCACCCTGGGCCGCTCCGGGGTCCTGCTGGCGGGCGCGCTGCTCCTGGACGTCTGCAGCGGCGATCCGCCCGCCGGGCTCGTCGATTTTGGGGATGGGCTGCTCGCCGGTCTCTGGGAGGAGATCGAGGCTCTGCCGCCGATACCCCTCTGCGCCGTGCGGCCGAACCTGGGGATGGCCCACGGCTGGGCCGGCTACCTCTACGCCTCGCTGCGCTGGTGCCGCGCGGCGGGACGGCCCCTGCCGCCGGGGCTCCCGGAGCGGCTCGCGGAGCTCGCCTCGTGCGCCCTGCCCTGGGGGCGCGGCCTGCGCTGGCGCTGGCACGCCGAGAACGGGGACGGCGGCTTCATGCCGGGCTGGTGCAACGGCAGCGCCGGCTTCGTCTTCCTCTGGACGCTGGCGCAGCGGATGCTGAGCGGTCCGCGCTACGCCGAGCTCGCCGAGGGCGCGGCCTGGAACGCCTGGGAGGACCCGGGCCGTGACGCCAGCCTCTGCTGCGGCCTGGCCGGCCGGGCCTACGCCCTGCTCAACCTCCACCGGCACGGCGGCGGTCCGGAATGGCTGGAGCGCGCCCGCGACCTGGCGGACCGGGCCGCCAGGGCCGTGGAACGAAGGGCCGAGACGCCGAACAGCCTCTACAAGGGCGAGCTTGGCGTGGCGGTGCTCATCGCGGACCTCGCCCGGCCGGAGGACGCGGCCATGCCGTTCTTCGAGGAGGAGGGCTGGAGATGATAGACTGCCTTCTATCTTTCAGGAACCGGAACCTTCCCTTTGATCGGCAGCACCGTCTCCCGCTACAGGGTTATCGAACGCCTCGGTGGAGGGGGTTCCGGCATTGTTTACAAGGCCGAGGACCTGAAGCTCGAGCGCACCGTCGCCCTCAAGTTCCTGTCGTCCTACCGTAGCGCCAACGAGGCCGATCAGCGGCGCTTCCTGCGCGAGGCGCGGGCCTCGTCGATCCTCGATCATCCCAACATCTGCACCGTCTACGAGATCGACGAGACGGACGACGGGCGGCTGTTCATCGCCATGTCCTTCTGCGAGGGCGAGACCCTGAAGCACAAGGTCGAGCGCGGGCCGCTGCCGCTGCCGGAGGCCTTGCGCATCGCCGCCCAGGTCGCCGACGGCCTCGCCGCCGCCCACGCCAAGGGGATCGTCCACCGCGACGTCAAGCCCGCCAACGTCATCGTGACGCCGGAGGGCCGGGTGAAGATCGTCGACTTCGGCATCGCCAAGCTGGCCGACCAGTCGCGGCTGACGCGGGAGGGCACGGCCGTCGGCACGGCGGGCTACATGTCGCCCGAGCAGATCCGCGGCGAGGAGATCGACGCCCGGGTGGACGTCTGGTCCCTGGGGGTGGTGCTCTACGAGATGGTCACCGGCTCGCCGCCGTTCGCCGCCGAGACGGACCACGACCGCATCCGGCGCATCCTCTCCGGCGAGCCCGCGCCCATGCCCTCCCGGCGGGCCGGGGTGCCCCCGGAGCTCGAGCGGATCGTCGCCCGGGCCCTCGCCAAGAGCCCCGCGGACCGCTACGGGCGGATCGAGGACATGCGCGCCGACCTGATGGCGGCGGCCGGCGCGCTCGGCGCCGCCATCCCTCTGGAGTCCCTGGACCCGACCGTGCGGGAGATTCCCTCCTTCTTCTCCTCGCCCGGCACCCGGACCTCGGAGCTGACGGGCGGCCTGGTCGGCCGCACGCTGAACCACTACCGCATCCTGGAGCTCGCCGGCGGCGGCGGCATGGGGGTCGTCTACAAGGCCGAGGACCTGCGCCTGGCGCGCACGGTCGCCCTCAAGTTCCTGCCTCCCGAGCTGACGCGCGACCCGGAGGCCAAGGCCCGCTTCCTCCAGGAGGCGCGGGCGGCCTCGGGGCTCGACCATCCCAACATCTGCACCATCCACGAGGTGGGGGAGACCGAAGACGGGCAGCTCTACCTCGCCATGCCGCTCTACGACGGCGAGACCCTGAGGAAGCGGATCGAGCGCGGACCGCTGCCCATCGACGAGGCGATCGACGTCGCCCAGCAGATCGCCCGCGGGCTCTCGAAGGCGCACCGCGGCGGCATCGTGCACCGCGACATCAAGCCCGCCAACCTCATGGTGACCAGCGACGGCGTGGTGAAGATCCTCGACTTCGGCCTCGCCAAGCTGGCGGGCATGGCGGCCCTCACCCGCACCGGCTCCTCGGTGGGCACCCCGGCCTACATGTCCCCCGAGCAGTCGCGGGGCGAGGAGGTCGACCACCGCACGGACCTGTGGTCGCTCGGCGTGGTGCTCTACGAGATGGTGGCCGGCCGGCGGCCGTTCCGGGGCGAGCACGAGCAGGCCATCCTCTACTCGCTCCTGAACGAGGAGCCGAAGCCGCTGGCCCAGGTGCGGCCGGACGCTCCGCCCGAGCTCGGGAAGATCGTCCAGGGACTGCTGGCGAAGGACCCCGACCAGCGCTACCCGACGGTCGACGGCACCCTGGGCGACCTGCGGGCCCTGCGCAACGAGACGATGACCACCACGGTGCGCACGCAGCCGGGCTCGCCCGCGAAGGGCCGGCTGCGTCCCTGGCTGTGGGCCGCGGGCCTCGCCGCCGTGGCGGCGGTGGCGGCCGGCGGGCTCTACCTGACGGGCGGCGGGGGAGAGGGCGGGAGGGGGGGCGCGGTCGCGGCGAGCTTCACCCGCCTGACCGACCAGGAAGGGAGCGAGTCGTTCCCCAGCCTGTCGCCGGACGGCAAGTTCCTCCTCTACGTGAAGTCAGCGAACGGCAACGCCGACATCTACCTCCAGCGGGTCGGCGGCGGCAACCCGCTCAACCTGACCCAGGACTCGCCGGACGACGACACCCAGCCGGCCTTCTCGCCCGACGGGCAGCAGATCGCCTTCCGCTCGGAGCGGGAGGGGGGCGGCCTGTTCGTGATGGGCGCCACGGGGGAGTCCGTGCGCCGCCTGACGGAGATCGGCTACAACCCCGCCTGGTCGCCCGACGGCGGTGAGATCGCTTTCGCCACGGAGGGGGTCGAAGGTCCCCTGACGCGCAGGCAGGCGAGCCAGCTCTGGACGGTGAACGCGGCGAGCGGCGTCAAGCGGCTGGTCGCCCGGCAGGACGCCGTGCAGCCGAGCTGGTCGCCCCACGGCCAGCGCATCGCCTTCTGGGGCCTGCCCAGCGGCAGCTCCCAGCGCATCCTCTGGACCGTCCCGGCGGGCGGCGGCGAGCCCCTGCAGGTGGCGCGCGACGAGCACGTCAACTGGAACCCCGTCTGGTCGCCCGACGGCAAGGACCTCTACTTCGTCTCCGACCGCAGCGGCAGCATGAACGTCTGGCGGGTGCCGGTCGACGAGCCGTCGGGCCGCACGCTGGGCGAGCCCCGGCCGGTCACCAGCTCGTCGCAGTCGCTGGGCCTGCTCTCGCTCTCCCGGGACGGGCGGCAGATCGTCTACGCGTCGGACGAGGGCAAATCGAACCTGGAGCGGCGGGCGCTCGATCCGGCCGCCTCCCGGGTGGCGAGCGAGGCGTTTTTCGTCACCCAGGGCTCGCGGACGGTCCGCTCGGCGGCGGTGTCGCCGGACGGGCAGTGGATCGCCTTCGACAGTTCCTTCCCCCAGGAGGACCTGTTCGTGGTGCGCGCCGACGGCACGGGCCTGCGCCAGTTGACCGACGACCCCGCCAAGGACCGCCTGCCGCGCTGGTTCCCCGACGGCTCGCGGCTCCTCTTCTACTCCGACCGCGGCGGCAACTACGGCGCCTGGACGATCCGGGCGGACGGCAGCGCCCTGCAGCTCCTGCCCCACGGCACCTCCGACGCTCTCTACAGCCCCATCATCTCGCCCGACGGGCTGCGGATCGTGGCGAGCCTCGGCTTCCACGGCACGGCGCTGATCGACGTCGGCCAGCCCGCGGGGCCGCGCATCCGCGAGCTCCCCCGGCCCGGCGGCGGCGGGGAGGTCTTCTCGGCCACCTCCTGGTCGCCGGACGGCGCCTTCCTCGCCGGCACGCTCGACCGCAACGGCTCGGCGGTGCCGGGCGTCATGATCTACTCCTTCGCCTCGGGCCGGTACGAGCGGCTGACGGACGCCGGCTTCATCCCCTCCTGGCTCCATGACAGCCGGACGCTCCTCTACCTCCAGGAGGGGCGGATCTTCCTCTACGACCTGCGGTCGAAGGCCCCCCGGCTCCTTCTGGAGCCGCCCGCGAACTCCGTCTTCACCTCGGCCACCGTGGGGCCGGACGACCGCACGCTCTACGCCGTGCGCGCGACCGACGAGGGGGACGTCTGGATGCTGACCCTGGCGGGGGAGGATGGCGATCCGTAGCACCTCCCCGAAGTCAGAGGTTCCCTTCTGGTAAACTCCGGTAAACGATTCAAGCGCTTTTTCGCCGGCCTCACGGCTGGCGACGTACCGGGGTCCGCCCCAGGAGGGATGTTATGAGCTTCAAGTCCAGGGATCTGATGATCGACGTCCTGCCCACCGCACAACCCTTCGCCCAGCCTGGCTTCGTCCTGTGCGGGCAGATCACCGCCGGCGGCGGCGGCAACGACGAGGATGCCGGTCTCGACTGCGGTCAGGCCACCGCCCCCGAGCCCAAGACCCTGACCGGCGCCGAGGCCGGCCTGGCTCTCCTGCGGCACCAGCTCCACGAGTCGCTGTCGGCCGCAGCGCGGGTCTAGGCTCGCCGTTGTTCGCCGTTCCGCGCTTCACCCCCTGGAAGCTCGCCGGACTGCTGGCGGGCTTCCTCGCTTTCGCCCTGCTCGCCGGGCTCGACACGCCTTTGAAGCACAGCGCGGAATGGGGGCCGCGGCCTGCCTTCGCCGCCGCCGGAGCGGCCCTGATGGCGATCTGGTGGCTCACCGAAGCGCTGCCCATCTACCTCACGGCCTGCGTGCCGCTGGTGCTCTTTCCCGTCCTGGGAGTCTTCGGCCCCGGGCTGGGAGCCAACGTCCGCCAGAGCGTTCTGCCCTACCTCGATCCCTACATCTTCCTGTTCGCGGGCGGCATGGGGATCGCGGCCGCCATGCAGCAGTGGAACCTCCACCGCCGCATCGCCCTGGGGATCATGGACCGCGTCGGCACCGATCCGCGCCGCCTGCTGGCCGGCTTCCTGGTCGCCACGGCCTTCATCTCACTGTGGATCTCGAACACGGCCACGGCGGCCATGATGATGCCCATCGGCATCGCCGTCATCGCCCAGATCGAGGACCACCTCGGGGGGCGGCGGCTCGCCCGCTACGGCATGGCGATCATGCTCTCGATCGCCTACGGCGCCAACGTCGGCGGCATCGGCACCAAGATCGGCACCGCCCCCAACGCCCAATTCTCCGGCTTCATGGAGCGGCTGGACGTCTCGATCTCCTTCCTGCAGTTCATGGCCGTGGGGCTGCCCTTCGTGCTCATGTTCCTGCCCGTCGTCTGGTGGATGCTCTGGCGGATCGGCCGCGGGGATGGCCTGACGGGCGAGATCGGCGCCGACGTGGTGGCCGGCGAGCTGGTGAAGCTGGGGCCCGTCCGCCGGCCCGAGCGGATCGTGCTCGGGGTGTTCCTGGCCACGGCCGCCCTGTGGATCGGGGGCAAGTGGCTGACCTCGGTGCTGGCACCTCGTATCGCTCTCTTCGAGCTGACCTCGGCGCATTTCGAAGGCGGCGTCGCCATGCTGGCGGCCCTCCTCCTCATCCTCTGGCGGACGCAGGGACGTCAGGTCCTCGGTTTCCGCGCCCTGTCCCGGGTGCCCTGGGAGACCTTGCTCCTCCTGGGCGGCGGCTTCGCCATGGCGGCGGCCATCCAGAAGAGCGGCCTGTCCAACTTCATGAGCGCCCAGCTCGCGGTGGTGCAGGGCCTGGCGCCCTTCCAGCAGGTGCTGCTGGCGAGCGCCGCGACCGTGGCCCTGTCGGCCGTCGCCTCGAACACGGCCACCATCGCCGTGATGCTCGTCGTCCTCAAGGACGCCGTGGCTCCCGAGGTGATGACGACCACCCTCTTCGCCGCCACCATCGCCAGCTCCTGCGACTTCGCCCTCCCCGCCGGCACGCCGCCCAACGCCATCGTCTTCGGCAGCGGCTACGTCACCATCCCGCGGATGGCGCGGACGGGCGTGGTGCTCGACCTGATGGCGGCGATCCTGGCGGCGGTGTGGTGCTGGGTGATCGTGCGTTGGGTGCTGTAACCCTTCAATCTTCGTCTGACCTTCAATCTCCAATCATCGCGTCGGCCTCGATCTCCACCAGCATTTCGGGATCGATCAGCCGGCTGATCTCCACCATGGTGGCGGCGGGGCGGATGTCGCGGAAGAATTCGCCGTGTGCGCGGCCGATCTCCTGCCAGCGGCTGATGTCGGTCGTGAAGACGCGGGTGCGCACGACGTCGGCGAGCCGCGCTCCGGCCCGGCCCAGGGCGGCCTCGATGTTCTTCAGGGTCTGCACCGTCTGGGCATAGGGGTCTCCCGCGCCCACCAGGTTGCCCTCCGCGTCCAGGGCCGTGGTGCCGGCCACGTGAACGTAGGGTCCCACCCGCACGGCCCGCGAGTAGCCGACGATCGGCTCCCAGGGGGCGCCGCTCGATATGTTCTGCCGAGAGCTCATCCGCTTCTCCTTTCTGATTTCTCCAGAATCATAAATCTGGCACATCTCTCGCAAGAGTCAAATTCCGGACGCGGTGGCCTTCACAAGGTCCGGTGCTTCTTCCAACAGCTTGGAGCAGGGCACGCCGCAGTAACAAACTACGGAAAGAGAGGTCACGATGGCGAAGCGTACTGATGTCGGCGGTGGTCGAAGCACGGCCACTCCTCCCATGCAAAACACCCCTGATCTGCCGACCGCCAACACTGGAACCACCGGAGGGTTCTCCGGAGTTTCCGGTACGGCCGGCGCCACGGAAAACCTTTACGGCACCACTGGCACCACTGGCGGCGCTTCTTTCGGCGGCTCGGATCTGAACCGCCCCGGCACCGGTCTGGGTAACCAGACAGGTGATCAGATGGGCCGGCAGAGCCAGGGCCAGCAGCAGGACCAGGGCACGGTTCAGCAGGCGAAAGATCAGGCGAAGGGCCTCGCCGGCGAGGCCAAGGAACAGACGGTGAAGATGGCCGAGCAGGCCCGCGATCACGTGCAGGAGCTCGTCGGACGGCAGAAGGATCAGGCGGCGGACCGCCTGGGCGGTCTGGCCGGAGCTCTGCGCGAGGCCGCGCACAAGCTGCAGGAGGGAGAGCAGGGCGGCAATTTCGGGCGCTACGCGGACCGTGCCGCCGAGCAGGTGGAGCGGTTCTCCGGCTACCTGCGCGACAACGACCTGCGCGGATTCGTGAACGACACCGAGACGTTCGCGCGGCGGCGCCCCGACCTCTTCCTGGGCGGCACGTTCTTCGCGGGCCTGATGCTGGCGCGGTTCCTCAAGAGCTCGGCGTCCAATCGGTCCGACCGCGGGCCCTACTCCTCGGGCTATCGGGCTTCCACGCCCCAGAGCCGTTCGTCTTACACGCCCGAGCGCCGCAACCCCGACCAGGGCACCTACACCGGTGCCGGCGCCGGAACCCCTTCTTACAACGCACCTCTGGGAGTTTGAGCTATGGCAGTAAAAGATGAACGTCCCCAGAGGGACGAGCGTTCCATCGGCCAGTTGCTGAAGGAGCTCACGAGCGAGACCAGCACTCTCCTCAAGCAGGAGGTGGACCTCGCGAAGACCGAGATGTCCGAGAAGGCGTCGCGGGTGGGAGCCAACCTCGGCGAGGTGGCCGTCGGCGGCGCGGTCGCCTTCCTGGGAGCCATCGCCCTGCTGCTGGCGGTGATCTACGGGCTGGCGGCCATCCTCAACAACTTCGTGTCGCCGGAGACGGCCTCCTGGCTGTCGCCGCTGATCGTCGGCGGGATCCTCGCCGCCGTCGGCTACTCCCTGATCAAGAAGGCGCTCGAAACCCTCAAGCGTGAAAGCCTAGCCCCCGAGAAAACCACCCAAAGCTTGCAGGAGAACAAAGAATGGCTCAAACAGAAGATTTCCTGACCAACGACACCGACGACCTGGGCGCGGGCAGCGGGCGGAGCTCGCGGCAGATCCGCTCCGATATCGACCGCACCCGGGCTGACCTGGACGAGACCTTCGCGGCTCTCGACTCGAAGCTGACCCCCACGCAGATCGGCCTGGAGGTCTGGAACCTGTTCAAGGGCGGCTCGTCCGCCGGCATGGGCAAGCTCTGGCGGGTCGCCCGCCAGCACCCGATGCCCGCGGCCGTGATCGGCCTCGGCCTCGGCTGGCTGCTGGTCGAGAGCTCGAAGGGCGACGAGGCCCACACGGGCTACGACGGCAGGTATCAGAAGTACCGCAGCGACTACCGCGGCGGCAGCGGAGACTACGGCTACGGCCGGAGCTCCTACGGCACCGCGGATTATGAGTGGGAGAGCGAGCAGTCCAGCGGCCGCCTCTCCGCCGCCAAGGACAAGGCGAGGGATCTCGCGGGCAGCGCCAAGGACGCCGTTTCCGGCGTCGGGGACCATGTCGGCGAAGCGGCCGATTGGACCAAGGAGCATGCCCTCGACCTCGGCCACCGGGCCAAGGACCAGGCCTCCGCTCTGAAGGGCCGGGCGAAGTACCAGGCCCGCCGGGCCAAGACCGGCTTCTGGCAGACCTTGGAGGAGAGCCCCCTCCTGGTGGGTGCCGCGACGCTCGCCGTCGGCGTCATCGCCGGGCTCGCCATCCCCTCGACCGAGAAGGAAGACGAGCTGATGGGCGAGACCCGCGACCATCTGTTCGAAGAGGTCCGGGAGGCGGGGGAGCAGGTCCTCGAGAAGGGCAAGCACGTGGCCGAGGCCGTGGCCGACAAGGTCAAGGAAGAGGCGAAGAACCAGGGCCTCACCCCCGAAGGCGTGGTCGAGAAGGTGAGGACCGTCGCCAAGGAAGCCACGAACGTCGCCAAGGAGGAGGCCAAGAACCTCGCGCCCGAGGCGTTGAAGAATCAGGGCCAGCAGGGTGGTCAGCAGCAGCCCCAGCAGCAGGGTCAGCAGGCCCAGCCGACGCCGGGGGGTTCCCAGAGCCCGGCCAACGCCGAGGTCCGCGAGCCCGAGCTGGCCAACCGGAGGTAGTGCGATGGGAGGGGCGCAGCCCGCTGCGCCCCTGCACCGTCCTTCTCGGGCCTGACCGCGATCTCCTAACCGCGATATGCTGCTGATCGCGTCATGACGACCCCGCCCATCGTCGAGCCCGGTCCCGGGCAGGAGTCCGTCTGGGACTACCCTCGCCCGCCGGAGCTGCAAGACTCGTCCAAGCTCGTCCAGGTCCATTTCAACGGCGTGATGATCGCCGAGACCCGCCGCGCCAAGCGGGTCCTGGAGACGAGCCATCCGCCCGTCTACTACATCCCGCCCGGGGACGTCAGGATGGAATTCCTGAAGGAGAACCCGCGGGCCACGTGGTGCGAGTGGAAGGGCCTCGCCCGCTACTACGACCTCGAGGTGAACGGCAAGCAGGCCCCGCTCGCCGCCTGGTACTACCCACTGCCGACCCGGATCTACGAGCCGATGATGGGCTACGTCGCCTTCTATCCTCAGGCCATGGAGGCCTGCTTCGTGGATGGCGAGCGGGTCCAGGCGCAGGAGGGTGACTTCTACGGCGGCTGGATCACCCGCGAGATCGTGGGGCCGTTCAAGGGCGAGCCGGGCACGGCCGGCTGGTAGCACTGCTCAAAGCAGATGAAAGTCGGGGTTCGGCTCCCCCTCGGCAAAGCGGGAGGGCCGGAGGGCATGGACATCCAGCGTCCGGGCCTCGCCGTCGAGGATCATCTCCGCCAGGAGCTGCCCGAGAGCAGGGGCGTGCATCACCCCATGGCCCGAGGAGCCGTTGATCAGCCAGAAGTTCTCCAGCTTCTGCGCCCGGCCGAGGATCGCGTGCTTGTCCGGCGACATCTCGTAGAGGCCCGACCAGCAGGCCGCGCGGTCCACGGGCACGCCGGCCAGACAGGGCACCCGGGCGTGCGCCCGCGCCAGGAGGCCTGCGAGCCAGGTTTCGTCGAAGCCGGTATCGAAGGAGGTTCCGGCGGGGTCGTCCTGCGGCCAGAGGAGGAGAACGCGCCCATCTCGCACCCGCAGGTGGAAGCCGTCCTCGAGGAAGATCGTCATCGGCATGTCCTCGGGGAGGACAGAGGTGGGCACGGTCGGCGCGATCTGGCGGCGTAGCGGGGAGACCGGCACGTCGGTCCCGGCCAGCCGTGCCAGCACGCCCGCCCAGGCGCCGGCCGCGTTGACGACGTGCCTCGCCTCGATCGGACCGGCGGAGGTCTCCAGGCTCCGAACCCGGCCCGGCAGGCGCTTTTCGACGAAGAATCCCGTCACCTCGGCCCCCTGCTCGAAGCGGACTCCCAGCCTGCGGGCGGCCTCGGCGTAGCCGTTCAGGATGTCCATGGGACGGATGAAACCGTCGATCGGACAGAACGAGCCGCCGGGGATGCCCTCGATCTCTACCGCCGGGTTGAGCCGCCGCACGTCCTCCGGACCGACCTCCTCGACGGGCACGCCCTCCGCCCGCTGCGTGGGCCGGACGGAACGCAGGGCTTCGAGCTGCTCCTCGTCCTTCGCCAGGAAGAGATAGCCGCGGGGCCGGTACCCGGAATCCGCGCCGATCTCCTCAGGAAAACGGAGCAGCTTCTCCCGCGAGAGGAGCGACAGGCGGATGTTGACCGGCGTCGAGAATTGGGTCCGGAAGCCGCCCGTCGCCTTGCCCGTGCTGCCCAGCCCCAGGGCGGGGGCACGGTCGATGACCACCACGTCGCGGCAGCCCCGGGAAGCGAGGTGCCAGGCGACGCTGGCGCCCATCACCCCGGCGCCGACGATGGCGACCTCGAACGTTGGCATTGCCCCCTTGACGTTGGCGCGCGATCGCGATATTTTGTTGTCCATGTCCGGAACCCGATCAGCGGCTCTTAGAGTCTATGAAACGCAGGAAGAGGATAATCCCATGGCGGCGCCAAAACCACTCAAGCTCAGCGGAGCGGAGCGCATCCTCCAGTCCCCGCATGTCCGGAAGCCTACTCGCGACTTTGCGTCGCTCGGCCTGCCGCCGCATATACCGGTCAAGATGTCGCTCACCGAGGCCCTGATGCTGGACCGCGGCGAGGGCCGGCTTGAACGGTAGCATTCTGTACCTGGATTCCTCCGCCCTGGTCAAGCTCATCCTACCCGAGGAGGAGACTCTGGCTTTGTTCCGTCTCCTCCTCTCCTGGCCTTACCGGATCGCCAGCCAGATCGGATTCGTGGAGGTCTACCGGGCGGTCCGGCGTGCTTCCCTGGATCATGCTGTCCTGCGGCGCGCCGAGGAGGTCATGGCGACCATCCATTTCATGGAGCTTGGCATGGACGCCCTTGGAGAGGCCGTCTGTCTCGAGCCCCTGCTCCTGCGCTCGCTCGACGCCATCCACGTCGCGTCCGCCCTGACACTGAAGTATGAGCTCGGGGCTTTCGTGACCTACGACCGAGTCATGGCGGATGCGGCGCGGCGCCTCGATCTGAAGGTCCTGTCGCCTGCCTGAAGTCTCAGCCGAGCCCCTTCGCCAGCCGGATCCCCGTGAACTGGAACCGGATGTCCCCTGCCCAGAAGTTGCGGTAGCTCGCCCGAATGTGGTTCCCCGGCGTGGCGCATGAGCCGCCGCGCAGGATGCGCACGTTGTCCATGAACTTGCCGTTGTACTCCATCAGGGCGCCGGCGAACGGCGCGTAGCCGGGGTAGGGCTCGTAGTGGCTCGACGTCCACTCCCAGAGATCGCCGCCCATCTGGAGGAGGGCTGAGTCTCCTGAACCGTTCGAGTGCGCGGGCCGGGGGTGGAGGGCGCCGGTGTCGAGGAAATTCGAGCCGCCGCCGGGGAAGCCCGAGACCCGGGCCGCCTGCTCCCACTCCCGCTCGGTGGGAAGGCGCGCGCCCCGCCAGCGGGCGAAGGCGTCCGCCTCGTAGAAGCTGACGTGTGAGACGGGCTCGTCCGGCTCCACGCCGCGATCCCCGGAGAGGGTCCAGACCCGCCAGCCCGCGCCGTCCTCCTCCCAGTACAGCGGGGCCGTCCAGCCCTGGTCCTGGACCCTGGCCCAGCCGTTCGAGAGCCAGAGGAGGGGATTGCGGTAGCCGCCATCCGCCATGAACTCGAGGTACTCGGCGTTGGTGACCAGCCGGCTCGACAGCGCGAAGGCTTCGAGCCAGCCCTTGTGCACCGGCATCTCGTTGTCCCAGCACCAGCCGCCCTCGACGTTGCCGAAGTCGTGGAGCCCGCCTTCGAAGGAGACCCAGCGCGCGCCGGCGCCGGCAGCCCCGGCGCTCGCCGCCGCCGGGGAGGGGCGGTAGGGCTCGCGCAGCCCGGGGACGTTGCTGCCGAGGATGTGCTTGATCTCCGTGACCAGCAGCTCCTGGTGCTGCTGCTCGTGCTGGATGCCGGTGAAGACGAGGAAGCGGACGCGTTCGAGGTCCGCTTCGGGAACGGTGCGGATCAGCTCCTCGACCCGCCCGTCCACCGACTCGCGGAAGCGGTAGACCTCCTCGTTGCCGGGCCGGGTCACCAGCCCCCGGTGGTCGCGCCGGATGCGCGGCCCGAGCGATTCGTAGTATGAGTTCATGACGTACTCGAGGCGAGCGTCGTCCTCCGAGTACAGGCCGAACGGCTCGAGGATGTTCTTGGCGAAGAACCAGGTGGTGTGGCCGAGGTTCCACCACGGCGGGCTGACGTCGGGCATCGACTGGATCCGGTAGTCCTCCGGCCGCAGCGGGCGGCACAGCTCGACGCTCAGATTGCGGGTTTGGCGGTAACGGTCCAGCAGCTCGTTTCTGTTCACTGTGCTCCCCTCCCCGAAAACATTGTATACCGCTCCCCTTGCGCCTTTGTCCGGCGGAGACCTGCTCTAGAATGGCTTGGCAAGCCACGAGAGGAGAGGAACCATGCCGAGGGCCATCTGGAACGGGAAGGTGATCGCCGAGACGGACGAGCACGAGATCGTCGAGGGCAACGTCTACTTCCCGCGCGCAGCCGTGAACCCCGAGTACCTGCAGCCGAGCGAGACCCACACCGTCTGCGGCTGGAAGGGGACGGCGAGCTACTACACGCTGCTCGTCGACGGCCAGGAGAACAGGGACGCCGCCTGGTACTACCCGGACCCGAAGTCCGCCGCCGCCAACATCAAGGATCACATCGCCTTCTGGCACGGCGTGACGGTGGAGCGGTAGGGCTCGATGTCTCTCCTCGACACTCCCATTACCCGTCAGCTCGGCATCGAGGTGCCGCTGATCTGCGGCGCCATGTACCCCTGCAGCAACCCCGAGCTGGTGGCCGCCGCCTCCGAGGCCGGCGGCATCGGGGTCATCCAGCCGCTCTCGATGGTCTACGTCCACGGCCACGAGTTCGCCGAGGGGCTGAAGCTCATCCGGAGCTTGACTGCCAAGCCGCTGGGGATGAACGTCATCGTCGAGCGCTCCTCCAAAGTCTATGAGGAGCGGATGCGGCGCTTCGTGGATCAGGCGATCGAGGCGGGGATCCGCTTCTTCGTCACCTCGCTCGGCAATCCACGCTGGGTGGTGGAGAAGGCCCACGCGGCCGGCGGCTTCGTCTACCACGACGTGACCGAGCGGAAATGGGCGATGAAGGGCCTCGAGGCGGGGGTGGACGGTCTGATCGCCGTCAACAACCGCGCCGGCGGCCATGCGGGCCCGCGGAGCTCCGAGGCTCTGATCACGGAGCTCGGCGACCTGGGCGTTCCCGTGGTCTGCGCCGGCGGCATCGGCGACGAGGAGGACTTCGTCCGCGCCCTGCGGATGGGCTACGCCGCCGTCCAGATGGGCACCCGCTTCATCGCCACCACCGAATGCACCGCCCACGAGGACTACAAGCGGGCCATCGTCCAGGCGGACGAGGACGACATCGTGCTGACCGAGCGCATCACGGGCGTCCCCGTGGCGGTGATCCGCACCCCCTACATCGAGAAGGTAGGGACCAAGGCCGGCCCCGTCGCCCGCTGGATGCTGCGCGGGCGCAAGACCAAGCACTGGATGCGGATGATCTACTCCCTCCAGTCCGTCTGGAAGCTGAAGCGCTCCTCCTCGCGCGCCTTCTCCTACCGGGACTTCCTGCAGGCGGGAAAGAGCGTCGTGGGAGTGGAGAAGGTCGAGCCCGCGGGGGAGATCGTGCGGAGGTTCAGGGCGGCGGCGGAGAGGTCGGATCAGGGATCGTCGCGGCCGGCCCAGAGGATCGGAACGTCGTAGGCGGTCAGGACCCTGTCCGCGGTCATGAGTTGTAGGGACTCCGCCTGTGCTTGTGCGACAAGGATCCGATCGAAAGGGTCCCGGTGATATGAAGGGAGACCTTCGATCCGTAGCACGTGTTCCTGCCGGATGGGAAGCGATTCATGTCCGAGGATGGTAAGCCGGTCTGGAATGTATTCCGATGGAGGCTGTGGCAACTTCAGCTTGCTCAAGCCAAACTTGATGACGATTTCCCAGGTACTGGCGGCCGAGAAAAAAATCTCGTTCTCGTTATCTATCAAAATTTTTCGCGCTTCTTCGTTCAGACGCTCTGGTGTGAGAAGAAACCAGAGCCAACAGTGCGTGTCGAGGAGCAGCCTCACGACCGCCCTTCGAATAGCTCCAGGAGATCCTCGGGCAACGGTGCATCGAAATCCTCAGCGATCCACCCCTTCCCGGCGTCCAGACCGATTGGACGAAGATGACGTTTTACCTGCCGTTCCGGACCAGCGAGGATGATGACTTCCGCGGGGCCCGTGGGAAGATCTTCGGGCAACGCGATCTCGACGCGCCTGCTTTCGGGGATTACGATGTCCATCTTGACCGCCGCTTTCATAGGTATGCCTCCGGAATCCTAGTCTAGCCCAGGTCTCCCGGCCATGCTCGCCCTTGTCACCTTTGCCGCCCTGCTTGCCGCCGCCCAGGCGCCCGCTGCCGACCTGTTCGTGGACCGCGCTGCCGGGTGGGGGCTCAACTTCACCTACAGGACGGGGCAGAGCGGCGAGTACTACTTTCCCGAGATCATGGGCGGCGGCGCCGCTCTCTTCGACTATGACGGCGACGGCGACCTCGACCTCTTCGTGGTCCAGGGGCATTCGCTCAAGGCGGGCTCTGCCGATCCCGGGCCCGCGGGCTGGGGGCGGCTGTTCCGCAACGACCTGATCACTCCCAAGGAGCGCAGCCCAACGCCCCGCTTCGTCGACGTGACGGAGGCGAGCGGCATCCGGGCCACGGGCTACGGGATGGGAGCCGCCACCGGGGATTTCGACGACGACGGCCGGCCGGACCTCTACCTGGCCAACTTCGGCCCGAATCAGCTCTGGCGGAACAAGGGCGACGGCACGTTCGCCGACGTCACGGCCGCCGCCGGCGCGGACGATCCCCGATGGAGCGCCGGCGCCGCCTTCACCGATCTCGACCGCGACGGCCGGCTCGACCTCCACGTGGTCAATTACGTGGACTACAGCGTGGCGAGCAACGTCCGCTGCTATGCCCCCAGCAGCCGGCGCGACTACTGCGGCCCTTCGACCTTCCCGCCTCTGCCGGACCGCCTGCTGCGCAACCGTGGGAACGGCACGTTCGAGGATGTCTCCCTGCGCTCAGGGATCGGCCGCAAGCCCGGACCCGGCCTCGGAGTGGTGGCGGACGATCTGGACGGCGACGGCTGGCAGGACCTCTTCGTGGCCAACGACGGCGCGGCCAGCTTCCTCTGGCTCAATCAGCGAGACTTCACCTTCCGGGAGGACGGGCTCCTGGCGGGAGTCGCCCTGAACGCCGCCGGCCGTCCCGAGGCTGGTATGGGGGTCGCCGTGGGCGATGGAGATGGCGACGGCGACGACGACCTCCTCATCACCCACCTCACAGGGGAGACGAACACCTTCTACGTGAACCTCGGCGGGGGCCTGTTCGAGGACGCCTCGGCGCGCTCGGGTCTGGGCGCGCCGAGCCTGCCGTACACGGGCTTCGGCACCTCCTGGATCGACGTGGACAATGACGGCCTCCTGGACCTCGCGGCTTTCAACGGAGCCGTTAATTTGGCGGGAACCAACCTGGCCGGCGCCAAGGGCTCTGGCGAGGGGCTCGCCCCTTACGCTCAGCCGGACCAGCTTTTCCGGAATCTCGGAGGTGGCAAGTTCTCGGAGATCGCCACGGCGGCCGGAGCGAGCTTCCGGACTCCCAGAGTCTCGCGGGGAGCCGCGTTCGGCGACATCGACAACGACGGCGACACGGACGTCCTGGTGGTGGACGCCGACTCGCCCGTCCGCCTGCTGATCAACGAGACGGGCAGCCGCAATCCCTGGCTCGGCCTTCGCCTGATGGGCAAGCGCGATCTGCTGGGAGCTCGCGTCGAGGTTCTCCGTAAAGGCGCTCCTTCGCTCTGGCGGCGGGCCGCCACGGACGGCAGCTACGCTTCGGCGAGCGATCCGCGGGTGCTGGTGGGGCTCGGCGGCAACTTCGAGGTGACGGGCGTGCGGGTGGTCTGGCCGGACGGCCTCGCGGAATCTTTCCCGCCACCCGCTTTGCGGACCTACACGATCCTCGTCCGCGGCACGGGTAAAGTGTCGAAATGACCGTGACGGGACTGGTGCTTGCGTTGGCTCTCGTAACGGCCGCCGTACCGGTCCGTTCGCCCGATCTCGCAGGTCTCGAGAGTGCGGTGGCGGCTCAGATCTCGGAGATGCAGCGCCTGGCCGGCGATCAGCCCGCCGCCGGCGCGTATGGCGACCTCGGGCAGGTCTACCTTGCCTACGGCTTCAACGACGCGGCGGCGGACTGCTTTCGCAACGCCGCGGTCCTGGAGAAGAAGGACGCCCGCTGGCCCTATCTACTGGGAGCGGCGGACCAGGCCGCCGGCCGGCTCGACGAGGCGGCGGCGGCTTTCACCCAGGCTCTGGGCCTCGCGCCGGACGCCGCGGCCGGCTACGTCCACCTGGGAGAGATCCGGCTGCTCCAGGGCCGTCCCGAGGAGGCGGAGATCCTGCTGAAGAAGGCCCTTGCCATCCCTGCGACGGCCGCCTCGGCGCGCTCCCTCCTTGGCCAAGCGGCCCTCGCCCGCCGCGATTTCAAGACCGCCGTGGAGCATCTCGAAGCCGCTCTGGCCGCCGTGCCGGAGGCGAACCGGCTCCACTATCCCCTGGCCCTGGCCTACCGCGGCCTGGGCGACCGCGCCAGGGCCGAGGAGCACCTGGCGCGGTCGGGACAGGTGGGGCTGAGGCCGCCCGACCCCTGGCTCGATGCCGTGACGGCGCTCCGGGTAGGGGAGCGCGTCGCCCTGATGCGGGGCCGGGTGGCCGCCCAGGCGGGGCGGTACCAGGACGCGGCCCGGGAGTTCCGGCAGGCCCTCGCGGCCCGGCCGGAGAGCGTCGAGGCGCGGGTCAACCTCGGCTCGGTGCTCGCCTCCGCCGGCGACCGGACCGGCGCCGCCGATCAGCTCCGGGAGGCCCTGCGTCTCGATCCTGGGAACGCCACCGCTCACTTCAACCTCGCCTCCCTGCTGGCGGACGGCGGGCCGGCGGCGGAGGCCGTCGGCCATCTCCGGTCCGCCCTGGCGTCGCGCCCGGACGATGCCGAAGCACGGCGGCTCCTGGCACGCCTGCTGCGCGACGGCGGCCGGTCCGCGGAGGCGCTGGGGGAGTATGCCCGCGCCGTCGAGCTCGCGCCGGGGGACGAGGCGGCGCGCCTGGGCGAAGCCGAGACGCTGGTGCGCCTGGAGCGCTATCGCGAGGCACGGCGGCGGCTGGAAGAGGGGCTGAAGCTGATGCCGCAAAGCGGCCTGCTGAGCCACGCCCTCGCCCGCCTGCTCGCCGCCTGCCCGGACCACGCCGTGCGCGACGGCTCCCGGGCCCTGGAGCTGGCCCTCGCCGTGTGGAACGCCCGGCCGGCGGCGGCCCACGCCGAAACGGTGGCCTTGGCCCTGGCCGAGCTGGACCGCTGCTCCGAGGCCGCCCAGTGGCAGCGCAGGGCCATCGAGGAGGCACGCGGACAGGGATTGGAGGCGCAGGCCGGTTCTCTCTCCCGCCCTCTCGCCGCGTACGAGAAGGGCTCTCCCTGCCGGCCGTAAGGGATTCGCCCACCGCCTGGTTCCGCATGGGCGTGCGGGTATTCAAAAGAATCAAACCAAATTAACGAAATTCTATGAAAGATCTAAAATACATTTCATGACAGGTTCAATGTTGACTTTGTTAAAAATTCTATCTAGAATCTTCAAAGCTCGAGCAGACAAGGCTCACACGGTGAGCCGGGATCCCAGCTAGATCCACGATTCAAATAAGGAGACGTTCGATGTTGAAGTATCGGCTTTTTGGGGCTGCGTTCATTCTTCTGAGCTTCCTCGCTCTGGGCAGCAAGGCGGACGCCGCCAAGTCTTGTCCGACGAAGCACTACAACGGAGTGTGCATCCAGGTGATCACGTACGCCATCAATCCCCAGACCGGCGAGTGCTGTGTCTACCCGAACCCATGCGTGGTGCCGGACGGCTGGGCCTCGTCCCAGTCCGGCTGCCCGGTTTAAACCTTGATTCAGGCCGGCGGCGAGCACCGAGGCTCGCCGCCGGCTCTTCTCTCCTCCCGAGGCTCTGTCTCACCCTTCCTTTGGCAAGCACCCTGCTGGGGCGGAACGTGAATTTCACCACTCAGCAGCTCTTCCGCACCGACGGAGTGACCCCGGTGGCGGTCTCGATCGATCCGTTCTTCTTCAAGATCGTCGAGCCGTAGTCCCGTTTTCCCATGTCCTGTCCCACCCCGGCAGGTGCCGCCTGCCGGGCGGCTCAGTGCCCGGTTGGCCCTGGTCTGGCGCGGACCTGCCCCGCGGGTCAGCCCTTTTGCCCTGAAGGGCGGGGTACCTGCCCCTTGGGGCCAACCGTCCACGCTCCAGAGCGGGCGGTTCAAACCGTCCGGTTAGGATATAAAGCCGCGAGGAGGGAGGAGAATCCATGAACGTCGAAGCGCGTCTGCGGGAGCTCGGGCTTGAGCTTCCGAGCCTCATCCAACTGCCGCCCGAGGTGCGGGCGCCGTTCTCGTGGGTCCGCCTGTACGGGGATCGGGCCTACGTCTCCGGGCAGGCTCCCTTGAACCCGGATGGCACCCTGGCCGCGCCGTTCGGCCGCGTCGGCGCCGAGCTCTCGCCCGAGCAGGGGTACCAGGCTGCGCGGCTCGCCACCCTCTCCGTCCTGGCCACCCTCAAGCAGGCCCTCGGCGACCTGGACCGGATCGCCGCCTGGCTGATGGTCTCGGGGATGATCAATGTGGCCCCGGGATTCATCCGGACCACCAACGTGATCAACGGCTGCTCGGACCTCCTGCTGGAGATCTTCGGCGCCGAGGTGGGGCAGCACGCGCGGAGTGCGATCGGCATGGCGCAGCTTCCGAACGATTCTCCCGTGATCATCGCCGCGGAGGTCGCGGTCCGCGATTAGGAGGCGAGGGTCTCCCGGAATGCCCCGGGGGGCACACCGACCAGCCGGCGGAAGACCCGCGTGCAATGGCTCTGGTCGGCAAAGCCCGCTTCCAGCGCCAGGTCCACCAGGGACGGCTCGGGATGGGCCAGCCCCTCGCAGACCCGCCAGACCCGCAGTTGCTGCAGGTACTCGCCCGGGGTGTAGCCGCGGAAGCGGCGGAAGGTGCGGGTCAGGTGCCCGGGATGGACCCCGGCTTCGGCGGCCAGCCGGTCGAGGGAAAGGGCCTCGCGGAAGCTCTCGCGCAGGAGGGCCTCGATCCGGCGCAGCCAGGCCGGTTCGTGCCTCTCGCCGGCGCCGGGCCGGCAGAGACTGCTCGCGAGGAGGTCGAAGAGAAGCTCTTCAATCTGGAGATCCGTGCCGGGCTCTTCCCGGCGCAGCTCGCGGTAGAGGTGAGACGTCAGGCGGACCGGCTCTCCCCCGGCGAAGACCTTGAAGTCGAGGATGGGCCGCGATTCCTCCCGCAGGGAATCCAGGAGGGCGTCCCCCACCTCGACGATCAAGAGACGGGTTCCCTGCTCGTCGACCTCGTCGTGATGGTCGGTTCCCGGCGGATGGAAGGCCAGAGACATCGGACCGTGGGGGTACGAGCGCCCGGCGAGGTGCTCGGTGTAGCTGCCGGCCAGCAGCAGGGCGAAGTAGGCGCGCTCGTGACAATGGTGAGGGAATCGGCGCCGCCGGTCGTGGCGGAGCTCGGAGAGCACCGCGTCCCCGCAGTGTCGGCGGCACATGATGGGGGAGTAGAACTGCCCGGCCGCCAGAGCCTCTCCCGATTGTCCCATGGCCTCATTCTACGGCAGCGGGGGACGTTGGTTTCGTTCAAGACCCCGCGCAACTGCCCGGCCTACAGTCGGCCTTGCCGCCCCCGAATGCCTCGGGAGTCAGGCATCCACTGGAGATCCGAGCATGAAAGCCTTTTGCCTGTTCCTCTCGCTGGCCCTGCTCGCCGTGATCGGTCCCTCGACCGCCGCCGAGCTCTCGGCCGTCGCGCTCGACGGGCTCGACCCGCTGACGGTGATCGAGGGCGCGCCCCGCCGCGGCGACGAGCAGCTCGCGAGCGTCCATGGCCGCTTCCGTTACCTTTTCGTCTCGGCGGACAACAAGGCGAAGTTCGATGGCGACCCTGGCCGCTGGGCCATCCAGCTCGACGGGAGCTGCGCCATGATGCCGGGTGCCTTCACCGATGGCTCGATCTACGCGGTGGAGCGCGGCCGGCTCTTCGCCTTCGGCTCGCCGCACTGCAAGGCCGAGTTCCTCAAGGACCCGGACCGGTACATCGCCGCGGCAGCCAAGATGGACAGCGTCGCCATCCTGATCTTCGACGGCGTCCAGATCATCGACTATTCCGGCCCCTACGAGGTCTTCGGACAAGCCGGGTTCCGGGTCTTCACCGTCGCCGCCAGCGCGGAGCCGATCACCACGAACATGGGGATGAAGGTGACGCCGTCCTACACCCTGGACAACGCGCCGGAGGCCAGGGTGGTGGTGGTCCCCGGGGGCGGAGTGGACTCATCGGCAAAAGATCCGCGGATCCTCGGCTGGCTCCGGGAGAGTGCCGCGAAGGCCGAGCACCTGCTGACGGTATGCAACGGCGCCTTCATTCTCGCCGGGACCGGCCTCCTCGACGGCCTGACGGCGACCACCTTCTACGACCTGATCCCGGAGCTGCGCGAGGTGGCTCCCAAGACCCGTGTCGTCTCCGACCAGAGATTCGTGGACAACGGCAAGATCATCACCACGGCCGGACTCTCCTCGGGTATCGACGGCTCGCTCCACGTGGTGGAACGCCTGCGCGGCAAAGGCAAGGCGCAGCAGGTGGCGCTCAACATGGAGTACGACTGGAGACCCGACACGCCCTATGCGCGCGCCGGGCTGGCCGACGCCGAGCTGCGCCGCCTGTTCGGCCGCGGCCTGGGCCTCGAGCTCCCCGATGGCGGGGAATTCAAGGTGCTCAGCACGGAGGGAACCAAGGACCGGTGGGAGGTCAATTGGGAGCTCAAGACGGGGACCGCGCTCCCGGATCTCCAGGCGGCCCTGGTGGCGCACCTCACGAAGGCCGGCGGCTGGACCCCACGCGGGACCTCACCTATCGGGGGCTCACGCCAGGAGTGGCGCTACACCGACGCGGACCGCCAACCCTGGAACGCCACGGTCGACCTCCGGCCGATGGAGGGGAAGAGCGGCGAGTACTCGATGGCGATCCGGGTGGACCGGGCGGGAGGGTAGCCTGGGCTGTACGCATCTTTGCGGTGGCATCGAAGTGGTGTCGGCAGGTTCTCAGGAGGCAACAAATTGTCTCTCTATGCCGCTACACATTCAGGCGGGCCGACGATATAGTCCCCTCCTACGCTGCTCACTTCAAGCCGGACTGCGCTCGAATGGGGGACTCCTATGTCAGCGGATGAAGAGAAGGATCTTGAAAACCAGTTTCAGGACTATATTGATGCTTTTGAGAGTGCAGAGGCACGGCCCCTATCCTTCGTCTTGCCGCAGGCGGGCGTGGCCCTGCCGTCGCCTGATGAGCTGGACGATTCTCAACTCAGCGACAAGTTGTGGGAGGTCATCAACGCGCTTGCCCTGCACGGAGCATTCCTCCACAACACCAATCATTTGAGTGATCGCGAGCTGTATACAGAGTTGTGGACTGAAATACTGCCTGAACCGACTGTCCTGATGCCGGAAAACCTTGCCTTTGGGCATCACATTGACATGGTTGGGAGTGGCAGCGAGGACGATACGAACCTCTACATGAAATATTATGCTGACGAAGAGTGGCGCCGGAAATGGCTGGAAGAGTGGCCGGATGATCGTCTACCCGAGCCTGAGGACCCACCGTACGATCGAGACCGCTTCCTGCCCCAGCGTGAATTCAGGGAAGAGGGCCCGGTCATGTAAGATTCTCTAGATCATCCCCGATATGCACGTTCCCAGATCCGCAGGAGCTCGCGACAGCCGTCCTCGAAGTCTTGGTGGAAGTCGACCCACTGGAGGTCCGGCAGAGTCCAGGACAATCTCTCATGGTCGGCAGGCTGATAATCGAGGACCACGAGACGTCCTTCGTATGCGTCGTTCCTGAGAGCGTAAAACAGCTCGCGTTTCACCCACTTCGAAGCAACGGCGGCTGGAGAGAGGATCAGAAGAAACCAGTCACACCTCGCCAGCGCCTTCCCGATCTCGTCGTGCCACTGCTGGGCTCCAACGATATTCCGCCGGCTGTACCAGTAAGAAATACCATGGGCTTCGAGGACGTCTCCAATCCTCGTCGCGAACTGATGATCTATTGATGAATGAGAAATGAAGACTTCAGTGGGCGCCGGCATGAAGGTCCGGTTCTCTGATCGCCTGCAGAATTCGAGCTAGCCGCTGACCTGCTTCCGCGAGATCGCTTTCGATCTTGATCCAGCGAAGGCGGCGGAGAATCCAGGGAAAGTCCTGTGTCGGTTCCACTTCGACGGGGATCAAACGGCCCTTGAACCTCTCGGAGCCCAAGGCATACTGGATCTCCCCCTGCACCGATTGAGAGCGCGCAGCCTCTGGAGAGATCAGGACGACCATGGCGTTTGAGGCTTCCAGGGCCTTCCCGGTCTCCAGATGCCAATTGTCCCCAGGAAGCAGCTCGACCGCCGGATCGAAAACCTGAAACCCCTGGGTTTCAAGCTGTTGGGAAAGCTGCCTTGCGAGCCCCGCGTCGCTGTGGGCGTGGCTGATAAAGACCTGCATGCCGTTCGTCTTGTCCATCGGTAACAATTTACACCTTGTCGCTTTGAAGTTCAAGGGCGTGGGCTCGCGTTTACCCCACCCAATCCGCCACCGTCATCACGATCAGCACCAGCGACAGCGCGCTGACCGCGACGGCGATCGTCCAGGCCAGGATGTTGTAGATCCGCCCGTTGACGTGGGGGCCCATCAGCTCGGGGTCGTTGACCAGCCGCAGGACGGCGAAGAGCTCCACGGGCAGGAGCAGGCCGTTCAGGACGTAGACGCCCACCAGCACCTTGATCAGCGGCAGGCCTGGGATGAGGGCCACGACGGCGCCGAGCAGGATGAGTCCGGTCAGGATTCCCATGAAGATGGGTGCCTCGGACCAGGAGCGCGAGACGCCCCGTTCGAACCCCAGGGCCTCGCTCAGCATGTAGGTGGTGGCCAGGGGCAGCACCCCCGCAGCCAGCAGCGAGGCCCCCAGCAGGCCCAGGCCGAACAGCCAGCCGGCGTACTCCCCGGCCACCGGCTCCAGGGCCCGCGCGGCATCGGCCGCGGTTTCGACGGCGATGCCGCGGGGGTGGAGGGTCGCCGCCGTGGCGATGATGATGAACGCCGCCACGATGCCGGCCGAGAGGGTGCCCACGATGACGTCGAAGCGGGTGTAGCGGTAGTCCTCCGGCGTGACGCCCTTCTCGACCACGGAGGACTGGACGTAGAGCTGCATGTAGGGGGAGATGGTGGTGCCGATCAGCGCGATGAGCAGGTGGATGTAACCGCGATCGAAGTGCAGGGTGGGGTGGATCGTCCCCCGGAGCACCGCCGTCCAATCCGGTTTGGCCAGGAAGGCCGCGCCGATGTAGGCCAGGAACGCCAGGGTCAGGACGAGGAAGATCCGCTCCACCCAGCCGTAGGAGCCGCGGGTCACCAGCAGCCAGACGAAGACGGCGGCGATCGGCACGGCGGCGTAGCGGCTGACTCCGAACAGCTCGGCCGCGGCGGCGACGCCGATGAACTCGGAGACGATGATGCCGGTGTTGGCGACCAGCAGGGTGAGCAGGATCAGGGCCGTCTGGCGCAAGGTGAAGGTCTCGCGCACCAGGTCCGAGAAGCCCTTGCCGGTGACGGCCCCCATGCGCGCGCTCATCTCCTGCACCACGCCGACGCAGACGGTGACGATCACCATGGCCCAGAGCAGACCGTAGCCGTAGGAGGCCCCGGCCGAGGCGTAGGTGGCGATGCCGCCGGCGTCGTTGCCGGCGCTCGCCGCCAGCAGCCCGGGCCCGAGGGCGAGCAGGTACGGCCAGAGGCGCTTGCGCATCAGGCGAAGGTCCGGCCGCCTCGCCGCTGCCAGACCTCGGGCAGCAGCACGGCCAGGGCGTCATCCACGGTGACGATGCCGAGAAAGCGGCGGCTCTCGCCGAGCACGGGCACGGCGAGCAGGTTGTACTCGGCCAGGGTGCGGGCGGCGCTCTCGGCCCGGTCGTCGGGGCTGACGGTGGGCACGTCCTCGTCCATCACCTCGGTCAGCGGGGTCGCCGGATCGGCCAGGATGAGCGTGCGCAGCCGCACGAGGCCGCGCAGGGTCTGCGGGTCGTCCGGCGCCACGACGTAGACGGCGAGCAGCGGGTCCGGGACCTCTTCGAGGGCGCGGATGGCGGCGAGGGCCGACCCTACCGTGGAGTCGATGGGGACGTGCACGAAGTCGGTGGTCATGATGCGGCCGACGCTGTCCTCGTCGTACTCCAGGTGGACCTGGACGTCCGCGGCCTCCTCCGGCTCCATGCGGGCGAGGAGCTGCTCGGCCACCTCGGAGTCGAGGTCCTCCAGGGCGTCGGCGGCGGCGCCGGGGGTCATCTCTTCCAGGATGTCGGCGGCGCGCTCCTGATCCATGCCCTCGAGCAGGTCGGCCACGCGCTCGTCGCTGACTTCCTCGAGGGTCTCGGCGGCCGTCTCCTCGTCGAGGGCGGCCACGATCTCGGCGCTCTCGCGGTAGGAGAGGGCGTCGACGATGCGGGCGAGGTCCACGGGGTGGAGCTCGGCCAGGCGGTCGTAGGAGACCTTGAGCTGTACGGGGGCGGCGCTCGCCAGGTATTGGACGTCGGTCCAGTCGATGATCTGGCGGCCGACGATACGCGGCGCGAAGGCCCGCGGCCCCAGACGGCGCAGCAGCGCCTGCGGGCTGATGTCCACTCCCACCACTCGGTAGGTCCCCTCGACGGGAGTGAGCTGCACGTCGTTGACCCGGACGATCCGCCGGCCGGTGATGTCGATGAGCTGATGGTCGAGCACGTCCCGCCGCAGCAGGATCTCGCCGGAGCGGCGGGTGAAGCCCTGAAGGTCGACCGTGGAGGAGGAGAGCTGGACGGTGCCGTTGATCCCCTGGAGGTGCCGGCCGGGGACGAAGAAGCGGCGGCGGCCGTCGCGGACCACGAGACCGGTGATGGGCGGATATTTGACAGGCAGATCGCGGTCGTCACCGATGCGGACGATCAGATCTTCGAGCCGGCCGATCGGCTCGCCGCTCTTGCCCTGGACGGGCCGGTCCACGATCGATGTCAGGAAGATCATCGCCCCTCCCGGGCTGCCGGCCCGTGGCGGCCGGCTGGCCGCCACGGGTATCCCGATTCGTCTTTGAGCGCGATCAGTCGTTGAGGACGAACGTCACCATCATGTCCACCCGGTAGGCGACCACCTTCGAGTCCTCCACCTTTACCTGCTGCTCCTTGATCCAGGCGCTCTTGATGTTCTTGACGGTCTTGCTGGCCCGGGCGATACCCTCGTGGATGGCGGCTTCGAAGCTTTCCGGGGACTCAGAGCTGATCTCGATAATTTTGGCGACGGACATGCAGTTTCTCCTTTTCTCCCACTCCTGGCAGGACGGTTCAGAGCCGGTTCGCAATTCTCAGTGAAGCGCCGGGCGGAGACAGGATACATCGCGAGGGAAAGGGCGCGTATACCGGCAACGCGAAACGTCATAAACTTGCGCAGGACCAACAAATAGGAGGGAAGCAAATGACAGCCAAGACCCTGATCATCCCCTTCGCGTTGTTTGGACTCACCTTCGCCCTGGCGTCGACTTCCGAGGGGCAGCGGGATCGGGATCCGGAGACGGATCGCATCGTCCGCGGCCTCACGATCTCTCCGGTCCGGCTCGCCCGGCGCGGTCTCGACCGCGGCCTGGTCGGCCTGGGGAGCTACATCGTCAACGCCCAGGGCGGCTGCAACGACTGCCACACCAACCCGTCCTACGCGCCGGGCGGCGATCCCTTCCAGGGGCAGCCGAAAAGGATCAACGCCGCCCACTACCTCGCCGGCGGCCAGCAGTTCGGTCCCTTCACGTCCCGCAACATCACGCCCGCCGCCAACGGTCTGCCCGCCGGGCTGACCTTCGCGGAGTTCAAGGCCGTGATGCGCACGGGGCATGATCCCGACGACGAGCCGGGAGAGATCCTCCAGGTCATGCCCTGGCCGGTCTACGGGGAGATGACGGACCACGATCTCAGGGCGGTCTACGAGTTCCTGAGAGCCATTCCCCACGCCGAGCCTGGACCGTAGCGGGAAGAGCAGGAGGGCGGTGGAGGATCGCGTGGATCTGATACCTTCACCGCCTCATGCTTTCCGAGCGAGCCCGAGACGAGGCGCCTGAGCCCCCTTCGCCCCAGGCAGTGCTGGAGGTCGCCCAGGCGCTCGCCCGGGAGCTGCAGCCGCAGCGGCGGAGCTGGAGCTCGCTGACTCTCGACTCCTCGCTGGAGCGCGACCTGGGGCTCGACAGCCTGGGCCGGGTCGAGCTGCTGGCGCGGATGGAGCGGGCCTTCGGCGTGCGCCTGCCCGAAGAGGCCCTGGGCTCGGCGGAGACGCCGCGGGACCTTCTGCAAGCCCTGCTCTCGGGGCATCCCGCCGCCGAGGGCGCGGCCTTCGAGACGCTCGAGCCCCTGGAAGCCGCGGAGGCGGCGCCGGACCGCACGCGGACCCTGATCGAGGTGCTGGAGTGGCACGCCCAGCGCCACCCGGACCGGCGGCACATCCTTTATCTGGCCGGCGACGGCGAGCCCGAGGAGCTGACCTACGGCGGTCTGCTGGAGCGCTCCCGCGCCGTCGCGGCCGGGCTGGCCCGCCTGGGCGTGGGACCCGGCCAGGCCGTGGGCCTCATGCTCCCCACGGGGCTCGAATACTTCGCGGCCTTCCTCGGCGCCCAGCTCGCGGGGGGCGTCCCCGTGCCGCTGTACCCGCCGGCCCGCAAGAGCCAGATCGAGGACCACCTGCGCCGGCAGGCCGGCATTCTCAAGACGGCCGGCGCCGAGGTGCTCATCACTTTCCCCGAGGTCCTCAACCTGGCCCGCCTGCTGAGCGCCCAGCTCCCCGGGCTGCGGCGGGTGGTCACGGTGGCCGAATTGTCCACGGGAGACGCGCCCGTGCTCGCCGCTGTGAACACGGTCAACGTCAAGGAGGACGACCTCGCCTTCCTCCAGTTCACCTCCGGCAGCACCGGCAATCCCAAGGGGGTGATGCTCACCCACGCCAACCTGCTGGCCAACCTGCGGGCGATCGGGATCGGGGCGGACATCCGGCAGGACGACGTGGTGGTGAGCTGGCTGCCGCTCTACCACGACATGGGCCTGATCGGCTGCTGGATGGGCAGCCTCTACTTCGCCATGCCGCTCGTCCTGATGTCGCCCCTGACCTTCCTGGCCCGCCCGTCGCGCTGGCTGTGGGCCATCCACCGCCACCGGGCGACCCTGTCGGCGGCCCCCAACTTCGCCTACGAGCTGTGCGTCAACAAGATCCCTCCCGAGGAGGTCGAGGGGCTCGACCTCTCCTCCTGGCGCATGGCGCTCAACGGCGCCGAGCCGGTGAGCCCGGAGGCCATGCGGCGCTTCACGGAGCGCTTCGTGCCCAACGGTTTCCGTCCCGGAGCCCTGGCGCCCGTCTACGGCCTGGCGGAGAGCTCGCTGGCCCTCGCCTTCCCGCCCCTGGACCGGCCGCCGCTGGTGGACGTGGTGGACCGCGAGGCCTTCCAAGGCTCGGGGCGCGCCCTGCCCGTGCCGGAGGGGGAAGCGAACGCCCTGCGCTTCGCGTCCTGCGGCCCGCCCCTGCCGGGCCACGAGATCCGCATCGTTGACGACGCCGGCCGCGAGGTGGGGGAGCGGCAGGAGGGCCGGCTGGAGTTCAAGGGACCGTCGGCCACCGCCGGCTACTTCCGCAATCCCGAGGCCACGGCCAAGCTGGTGCGGGGCGAGTGGCGCGACTCGGGCGACCGGGCCTACATCGCGGGCGGCGAGGTCTACATCACCGGCCGGGTGAAGGACATCATCATCCGCGGCGGGCGCAACCTCTATCCCCACGAGCTGGAGGCCGCCGTGGGCGAGGTGCCGGGCATCCGCAAGGGGTGCGTGGCCGTGTTCGGCAGCCCCGATCCGGCCACGGGCACGGAGCGCCTGGTGGTGATGGCCGAGACCCGCGAGCGGGACGAAGCGGACCTCGAGAGGCTGCGCCAGGCCGTCCAGGACGCCACGGTCGATCTCCTGGGCACGCCCGCCGACGTGGTGGCCCTGGTGGCGCCCAACACGGTGCCGAAGACCTCGAGCGGCAAGATCCGGCGCTCCTCCGCGCGCGAGGTCTACGAGTCGGGGCGGATGGCCCGTGGCGGCGGCGCCCTGGGCTGGCAGCTCGCCCGGCTGGCGCTCTCGGGGCTGCGAGCTCAGGGGGCCCGCCGCGTCCGCTCCCTTGGGGAGCTCCTCTACATGGCCTGGGCCTGCGGGGCCGTGGCCGTGCTCGCGCCGGCCATCTGGCTCGCCGTCGTCCTGCCGCCGGGGCTCGGGCTCCGGCGGCGGGTGGCGCGCGTCTCCGCCCGCGCCCTCTTCGCCGCGATCGGCATCCCCCTGCGCCTCGAAGGCGCGGCCAGCCTGGAGACGGGCGGACCGCGGATCGTGGCGCCCAACCACGCGAGCTACCTGGACGGCATCGTGCTCACGGCGCTGCTGCCGCCGGAGTTCGCCTTCGTGGTCAAGCGGGAGCTGGAGAAGAGCTTCATTTCCCGCATCTTCCTCCGGCGTCTGGGGGCGCTGTTCGTGGAGCGCTTCGACACGGCCCAGAGCGCGGGGGAGACGCGCAAGGCGGTGGAGGCGCTGCAGGGAGGCGGCTCGCTGGTGGTCTTCCCCGAGGGCACCTTGCGCCGCTACCCCGGCCTCCTGTCCTTCCGCATGGGGACCTTCGCCGTGGCGGTCGACGCCGGGGTGCCGGTGGTGCCCCTGGCGATCCGGGGGACTCGCTCGATCCTGCGGGGAGACAGTTTCTTCCTGCGCCATGGATCGGTGACGGCGTCGGCGGCGCCGGCCGTCCGACCCGAGGGCGCCGGCTGGCACGCGGGGATCCAACTGCGGGACCGGGTGCGGGCGGCGATCCTGGAGCGGTATGGGGAGCCGGATCTCGGGGCGTGACCCCAAGCCAGGGGACACGAAAGTCGTCGTAGCATGGCCATGGACCTCCATACCCTCTTCGCCATTCCTCGCCGCCGGTCGCCGGATAAGACAGCGCTTCGCTTCGGCGACGGCGGCCGCGAACAGGTCCTCTCCTACTCCGATCTGTTCGGCCAGGCCGACGCGCTGGCGGCCGGCCTCGCCGCGTGGGGATTGCGGAAGGGCGACCGCGTCGCCTTCTTCCTCGGCAACCGCCCGGAATTCGTCATCGCCTACCTGGCCGTGATCCGCCTCGGGGCGGTGCTGGTGCCCGTCAACCTCGCCTACCGCCGGCGGGAGATCGCCCACATGCTGGCCGACGCCGAGCCCCGGCTCCTCCTCACGGAAAGGGAAGGGCTCGCCGTGCTGGACGAGATGGAGGAAGGGGAGAGGCGGAGCGTCGAGGCTGTGCTCCTGGCGGAAGAGCTGGAGGGTTGGCGGGGCGAGCCCGCCTCCTTCGCCCAACCCGCCATCGACGGCAGCGATCCGGCCATGCTCCTCTACACCTCCGGCACCACGGGGCGCAGCAAGGGAGCGGTGATCACCCATGACAACGTCCTGGCGACGGTGACGGGCCTCCTGGCCGCCTGGGCCTGGGAACCGGACGACGCATTGCTCCTCTCCCTGCCCCTTTTCCATACCCATGGCCTGGTCGTGGGCCTCCACTGCGCGCTGGCGGCGGGAGCCACCGTGCTGCTGCGGCGCCGCTTCGAGGCCGCCGCCACGGTGGCGGAGCTGCTCGGGGGCGGTCCGACGCTTTTCTTCGGCGTCCCGACGATGTACGGGCGGCTGGTGGAGGAGCTGCGGCGCCAGGGCGGTGCCCAAGACTTTTCCCATATGCGCCTCTTCTGCTCCGGCAGCGCGCCCCTCTCGCCGGAGACCTTCACGGCTTTCCGGGAGCTGACGGGCCACGACATCCTGGAGCGCTACGGCATGACCGAGACGGGGATGAACCTCTCCAACCCCTACGCCGGTCCGCGGGTGCCGGGCACCGTCGGTCCGCCGCTACCTGGCGTTTCGATCCGCATCGTGGACCGGGACGGCCGGGAGGTGCCGCCGGGCGGGGAAGGGGAGCTGCAGGTGCGGGGCTCGAACGTCTTCTCCGGCTACTGGCGGGCCCCGGAGAAGACGGCGGAGAGCTTCGTCCACGACGAGACCGGGCATCGCTGGTTCCGGACCGGCGACCTCGCCCAGAGAAACCCCGCCACCGGCTCCGTCACCCTCCTGGGCAGGCGGACGGAGCTGATCCTCTCCGGCGGCTTCAACGTCTATCCCCGGGAGGTCGAGGAGGTGCTCGCGGCCTATCCGGGAGTGCGGGAAGCGGCGGTGGTGGGCCGGTCCCATCCCGATTGGGGAGAGGTCCCGGTCGCCTTCCTGGCGGTGGAGGGGACCGTTGACGAGGCCGCCCTGATCGCCTTCTGCAAGGGCCAGATGGCCGGCTTCAAGGTGCCGAAGGAGGTTCGAATCGTCGAGGCGCTACCCCGCAATGCGCTGGGGAAGGTGGAGAAGCACCGGTTGCCGGGGTGAGGGGGCTACACGCTCTCCCGCGCCGGCTCCCGGAGCGGGATCATCCTCTTCGCCAGCCGCAGCTCCCACGGATCGTCGTACCTCCCCGAGTCGTACCGCCGCCGCGCCAGACCGCTGAGCAGGGCCTTGCCCCAAGCGGGCGTGCGGTAGTCCTGAACGGTGGGGAAGCGGCAGCCGAGGACGGTGGCGAAGTCCTTCACCCGCTGGCGGGTCCGCGGGGTCAGCCAGGGGGCGTCCTGGTGGCAGACGTAGGAGATCCAGCGCGGCTCCGTCCACTCCTCGGGGGTCGTGGGGAGGGACGGGCCTTCCGGACCGTAGCGCTCCAGGGTGGGCAGGCGGGAAAGATCGCGCTGCGGCGTCGGGCTGTAGAAGTAGAGGATCACCTCGCATTCGGGATGGAGGGCCTTCAGCCGCTTGATCAGCTCGAACGTCTTCTCGATCTCACCCTGGGGGTCCTCGGGGCCGCCGAGCACGAAGGAGAATTCCGGGACCACGCCATGGGCGCGGCAGAGGCGTGCGGCTTCGAACGTGTGCTCGACGCGGCTGCCCTTCTTCATCGACCGCAGCACGCCGTCGCTCGCCGACTCGGCGCCGATGTAGGCCATCCGCAGGCGGCTCTTGCGGATCAGCTCCCAGGTCGCGGGGGCGAACTCGGCCAGGGTGTCCGCCCGGGCGTAGCACCACCAGGGCATCGCGAGGCGCGCCAGGGCTTCCAGCACCGGCACGCTCGTCTCCTCGCGGTCGAAGAAATTGTTGTCGTAGAACTGCGCCGCCGTGGCTCCAAAGCGGTCGCGCAGGGTGGTGAGGGCGGCGGTGATCCGCCCCGGGGTATCGAGCCGCGTCGCGCCGTTGAACATGGAAACCACGCCGCAGAACGTGCAGTGATACCGGCACCCGAGGGCCGCCTGGTAGACGGCCGTGCGCGTGCCCATGAAGCTCGGCCGCAGGTAGCGGTCCATGTCGCCCGCCACCCGCTCGTAGGGGAGGGGAGGGAAGCGGTCCGGCGGCTCGAACGGGCGGTCCGCGTTGTGGCGCACCTCGCCTTGGTCCTTCCAAGTGATCCCGGCAATGCCCGCGATGCCCGCACCGGAATCGAGAAGCTCCAGCAGCGTCCGCTCCCCCTGGCCCCGCACCACGTAATCGACGTACGGCGCATTGATCGCCGCCTCCGGGTACATCGTCGGGAAGTAGCCGCCCCAGGCGATGGGAACCTCGGGGTGGGCCTCCCGCGCCGCCCGCGCGATCTCGATGGCCGGCGCCACCTGGGGTCCCGGCATGACGGTGATCCCCAGCAAGGCGCAAGGCCCCGCCGCCAGCTCGCGCAGCACCGTGCCGCGGGCATCGGGATCGACGTTGCCGTCGACGATCCGGTAGTCGTATCGACCCTCCAGGGCCGCTCCGAGGTGGAGGAGCGACAGCGGCATGCGCACCGCCTTGGGCGGGCACATCCGGGGATTGACGAGCAGGACGCGGCGGCGCGTCACCCCGGCATCCTCCCCAGCGCGTGAACCGTCACCACCTCGTTGCCGAGGTCCCGGCTCGCCGCCGTCTCCATCCGGAACCCCCGGCCCCGCAGGTCCGCCAGCAGCGCCTCGCCGTCGCCATCCGTCGACAGGCAGAGGAGGGCGGTGCCCCGCTCCGTCAGCATACTGGGCAGACCGGCGGCGAAGCGCTCCAGCACGTCCGTGCCGCGCCACGCGAGGTCCAGACGGTCGCGGGGCGAGCCGCGGAAGAACGGGGGATTGAAGAGGACGAGGTCGAACCGCTCGCCGGCCACGGGCGCGAAGAGGTCCCCCTGGCGCCCGTCGATCCGGTCCTCGAGGCCGTTCAGGAGGGCGTTGACCCGAACGCACCGCACGGCCTCCGGATTCAGGTCCACCGCCGTCACCCGGAATCCCCGCCGCGCCGCGAACACGGCGCCCGCCCCGGATCCGGTGCCCACGTCCAGGGCCTGGGACTCGCCTGAAAGCGGCGCCGCGAACGGCGACGACGCCACGCACCGGGCAAGGATCTCCCCCGTCCGGAAGAGCACGGGATTGAAGACCTGGGGGAGGACGACCAGCGCCACGCCGTCGATCTCCTCGACCACGACGCGACCCAGCCGGCGCCGCAGCATCGGGCGCTGCACGGAATGCCCGAAGAGGGCCAGGCGGCGGGTGAGGGCGTTCATGCTGGAGCGGCTCGCGAGGATTATGCCTCAAGTGTCTGGGATTGAAATGCAGGCGGTTATGAACGTGCTGCCCGTCCAGGGGGCCTGCCCTTCGGCGACCTCACCCCTGCCCCTCTCCTCCTGAGGAAGAGGGCCGATTTCGAGCCGAGCGCCGCCCGGGCATGAATGCCCGGGCTAGGTAAAACAGCCGGCTGAAGCCGACTGAGTCCCCTTCAGGGGGCTCTTTCGAGTAGCCCGGGCATTGATGCCCGGGCGGTGTCGGCGTCCTGT
>Ga0126305_10000021_pt1 | contig 69449 bp, 53 predicted proteins | sample Plot26_FD_92536 | JGI IMG/M metagenome (GOLD analysis project Ga0126305, IMG submission 92536) | Serpentine soil microbial communities from UC McLaughlin Reserve, CA, USA - Plot26 | ecosystem: Environmental > Terrestrial > Soil > Grasslands | place: USA: UC McLaughlin Reserve, Lake County... | reverse complement strand
GCGAAGCGCTGGCGGAACTTGCGGTTGGTGCCGGCGAGGGCGGCCTCGGGGTCCACTTCCAGCTTGCGGGCGAGGTTGGCGACCGTGAAGAGGAGGTCTCCGACCTCTTCGCGCACGGCGTCCTTGTTCCCCTGGGCCAGGGCTGCGCGGACCTCGGCGAGCTCCTCGTCGATCTTGGCCAGCACCTGCCCGGCGTCGGGCCAGTCGAAGCCCACGCCGGCCGCCTTCTGGGTCAGCCGGTAGGCGGCGAGGAGGGCGGGCAGGGAGGCGGGCACGCCCGAGAAGAGGGATTCGCGCTTCGGCTCCTTCTGGAGCTTGCGCCGCTCCCAGGCCTGGCGGACGGCCTCGGCGTCGGCCAGCGCCTCGCCGCCGAAGACGTGCGGGTGGCGCTCCACCATCTTCCGGTAGACGCCGTCGATCACCTGTGAGAGGCTGAAGGCACCGGCTTCCTCGGCGAGACGGCCGATGAACGCGACCTGGAAGAGCATGTCGCCCAGCTCTTCGCCCAGCTCCTCCCAGTCGCCGCCATCGATGGCCCCTGCCAGCTCGTGCGCCTCCTCCAGGAGGTAGGCCCGCACGTCCGGCAGGGTCTGTACGCGGTCCCAGGGGCAGCCGTCGGGGGCGCGCAGGCGGGCGACCAGGTCGGCGAGCTTCTGGAGGTCGGGCTTCTCAGGCATGATGGGGATTCTCAGGCATGAAGGAGTCGGCCATGCGAGAATGGCGCTTGCTACGATCTTTCAACAGGAGTCCGAAGTGTCAGACGAAAAGAAGGAGATCAAGGTCACCGACAAGCGGATGTTCACGCCGGATGGCCAGTTGCGGGAAGAGTACCGTGTCCTCAACGAAAAATCGACCTCGGCTCCTGCTGCGACGATGGCCGGGCCTGCCCCCGCTCCTGCCGCCCAGCCGGCGCCGCCGCCTCGGGAAGAGCCGGTCTGGGAGCAGCCGCGCCGCGCCGCCGAGGCGGACCTCGCCGCGCGGCTGGACCTGCCCGACACCCCGCCCGAGCTGGGCGGCCCCAGCTTCTTCGATCTGGTAGCCATGCTGGCCGAGCCCGTCCCCATCTATCTCGGCGACGCCGTGCTGCCGGACGGCGAGGACGCGACGAACCTCGAGATGGCCCACTTCTACATCGACCTGCTGGCCGTGCTGCGGCAGAAGACCGCGGGGAACCTGACGGCCCAGGAGGCGGCCTTCCTGGAGGATCTGCTCTACCGGCTGCGGGTCCGCTATGTGCAGAAGAGCGGGTAAATTCAAGGCGCTCACGCTGGCGCTCCTCCTCCTGGCTCCCGCGGCGGCGGGTGCCGCCGACGTATCCTCGCCTCAGGTGACGGGCGTCGAGATGACGGCTGCCGTGCGCCAGACGCTGAAGCAGCTCGAAGAGCAGTGGCTGCAGTGGATCGTCCAGAACAAGCGGCAGGAAGCGGACAACGCCGTCGAGGACCTGCTCGACACGGCCCGCCAGATCGGCATGAGGCGGCTGCCCGACCTCTCCGCGGGCGCCGTCGCGCGGGCCGTCCAGGCCGCCAGACAGAAAGATTTCGCGCGCGCCCACTGGGCCCTCGAGGCCGCCGAGCGGTTCGATCCCGGCCGCCCCGAGACGGCTTTCGCCGAGGCCACCGTCGACCGCCTCCAGGGCGACTGGCTGGGGGCCGCGGCGGCCCGCCTGCGGGCCTATCCCCGCATGCTCGGCCATCCGCTGGAGCGCTATCTCATGCTCCAGGACGTCATGGCCTGGTGCCTCATCCTCCTGGCGGTGACCAGCTGCCTCTTCCTGGCCGTGCAGATGCTGACCAAGGGGACGGCCCTGTTCGAGGATCTGGTCGACCTCCTCGGCCGCTGGCTGCCGCGGTCCGCCGCCCTGGCCCTCGCCGGGCTGGTCCTGATGTGGCCCGTCTTCCTGCCCTACGGCGCGGTCTGGCTGCCGCTGTACTGGTCGATCCTGCTCTGGGGGTACGCCTCGGCGAGCGAGCGCGTGGTGCTGATCGCCCTCTGGCTGCTGCTGGGGGTCTCGCCGCTGCTGGTCGAGTCCCAGCGGCGGCGGGTGGCGGTGGCGCTCTCGCCGCCCTCCCTGGCCATGGAGAGCCTGGAGGAGCACCGGCTCTACGGCAGCCTGTTCTCCGACCTGGGCGTGCTGCGCTCGCTGCTGCCGCGCAGCGTCGCCGTCAAGCACCTCTTGGCGGACGTCCACCGCTCCCTCAACCAGTGGGACCTGGCCCGCTCGCTCTACCGGCAGGTGCTGGAAGAGGAGCCGGAGAACACCTCGGCCCTGATCAACCTCGGCGCCTACTCCTTCCTCAAGGGCGACTTCGGCGGCGCCATCCAGAGCTTCCAGAAGGCGGCCGTGGCGGAGCCGGCGAACGCCGCCGCGCAGTACAACCTGAGCCAGGCCTACTCCGAGTCCTACATGTTCGACGAGCAGAAGGTCGCCCTCCGCAGGGCCCAGGAGCTCGACTTCGGCCGCGTCAACACCTGGATGGCCAACTCGCAGCAGCGGGTGGTGGCGGTGCCCGGCGGCATGGCCCGCATCCCCGAGATCCGGCGCGAGCTGCTGGCGAGCTGGGGCGGCGGCGGGGAGGGGCGCTCGGGCCGCCAGGACCTCTTCCGCTGGGGCCAGCCGCTGCTCATCTCCCTGAGCCTCGTCCTGGTGGCGGCGGCGCTGCACCTGGCGCGCCGGCCTTTCGGCTACAAGGAGAGGTCCGCCGCGGTCTTTCGCGAGGGCGCCATCGAACGCTGGGGAAGGGTCCTGCTGCCCGGCGTCGGCTCGGCCGAGATCGGGGAAGGGGGGAAAGCCTACCTGGCCCTCCTGGTGCCCACGGCCCTGCTGATGCTGCCGCTGTTCGGCAAGCTCGGCCTTCGCGTCCCCTGGCGGTATGATCCGGGGAACTTCCTGGCCTGGGTGATCGCGGCGCTGGGCTTGTCGCTCTACTTCGCGGTGCGGCTCCGGCTGGAGCTGCGCGATGAGATCTGAGTCCAAAAAAACAACCATGGGAGCCGAGCATGGCGGTTGAAGGTACCCTGGACGTCTTCAATCTGCCGGAGATCCTGCAGTTGATCTCGCAGCAGAAGAAGACCGGCATCCTGACGGTCCAGGGCCAGCAGGACATCGTCGCCATTTCCTTCCTGAACGGCCGCATCGTCGCCGCCGACGCTCTCAACCAGACCCTGGAGGAGGGGCTGGCGCAGGTCCTTCACAAGGAGGGCATGATCAGCGCGCCGGACCTCGCCCGGGCCGCCTCCGAGCACCAGTCGGCGGGCGGACGCCTGATCGACCTGCTGGTGGAGCGGCGCTACATCGACCGTCCGCGGCTCCTCGAGGCCCTGCGGCTGCAGACCTCCCGCCTGCTCGAGCAGCTCCTGCGCTGGAACCAGGGGGACTTCAAGTTCTACAGCGGCGACGAGGTCTCCTACGAGGAGGGCTTCGAGCCGATCTCGGTCGAGGAGCTGCTGGTCCACGCGGCGCAGAGCATGCCGGCCCCCCCGCGGCCGGTGCCCGTGGCCGCTCCCAGGCCCGTCGCCGTCCCGCCGGTCGAGGCGCGCGAGCCCGCGCCGGCTCCCGTGGCGCGGCCCGTCACTCCGGGGCCCTGGCCGACGGCCGTCGCCAAGCCCGCCGCGGCGGTGACCGCGGCCGTTCCGCCCGCCGAGGACGACCGCGCCGGGCCCTTCCGCAAGATGAAGGTGGAGCCCCGGCCCGCGGCGCCCCGCTCCCTGGGCTGGGTGGGGAAGGTGCTGGCCGCCCTGCTCGCCGTGCTGGCGGTCGCCGCGCTGCTCCGGGCGCCCGAGGCCCTGCTGCTCCCCTTCCCCTGGCAGGCGCGCGAGCGGGAGGACCTGGCCCGGGAGCAGCGGGCGGCGCTCTATCTCAAGATCGACCACGCCGCCAAGACCTGGTTCCTGCTCAAGGGCAGCTTTCCGGACCGTCTCGAAGAGCTGGTCGCCGCCGGCCTCCTGACCGCCGGCGACCTCGAGGATCCCCAGGGCCGCAACTTCCTCTACACGGCGAGCGAGGACAGCTACACCCTCGAGCCGATCGAGGGCGGCAAGCCCGTCCTGGGCGCCGAGACCTCCGAGGCGATCACCGGCAACTTCCTCCTCGACCCCGAGTTCCTCAACATCCCCAACGAGTCCACGGCCCAGCCCCTGGTGCTGCTGGATTAGCCCGCCGCCGGCCGGGGGTACGGGCCGGAATAAATCTGCGCCCAATATTGTCAAACATGACGTGGCGTAAAATTGACACCGCGCCACTAAGGTTCTAAACTGAAGTTCCCCAGGCGGCGGGCCCGAATCGCCGCGCTCACGCCTGAATAAAAGAAAGATCAAGGAGGAGAGCCAGTGAGCAAGATCATTGGAATCGACCTGGGGACCACCAACAGCGTGGTCGCCGTGATGGAAGGCGGGGAGGCCAAGGTCATCCCCAACGCCGAGGGGAACCGCACCACCCCGTCGGTCGTGGCCTTCACCAAGACGGGCGAGCGGCTCGTCGGGCAGGTGGCCAAGCGGCAGTCGGTCACCAACCCCAAGAACACCATCTTCTCGATCAAGCGCTTCATGGGCCGCAAGTACGATGAGGTCAGCGAAGAGATGAAGATGGTGCCGTACCAGATCGAGCGGGCCGAGAACGGCGACGTCCGCATCGTGGTGGACGGCAAGAAGTATTCGCCGCCCGAGATCTCGGCGATGGTCCTCGCCAAGCTCAAGCAGTCGGCCGAGGACTACCTGGGCGAGAAGGTGGAGCGCGCGGTCATCACCGTGCCGGCCTACTTCAACGACGCCCAGCGTCAGGCCACCAAGGACGCCGGCCGCATCGCCGGCCTGACCGTCGACCGGCTGGTCAACGAGCCGACCGCGGCGGCGCTCGCCTACGGCCTGGACAAGAAGAAGGACCAGACGATCGCCGTCTACGACTTCGGCGGCGGCACCTTCGACATCTCGATCCTCGAGGTTGGCGAGGGCGTGGTCGAGGTGAAGTCGACCAACGGCGACACCCACCTGGGCGGCGACAACATCGACCAGCGGATCATGGAGTGGCTCCTGGATGAGTTCAAGAAGGACCAGGGGATCAACCTCGGCAACGACCCGATGGCCATCCAGCGCCTCAGGGAAGCCGCCGAGAAGGCCAAGATCGAGCTGTCCTCGGCGCAGGAGACGGACATCAACCTGCCGTTCATCACGGCCGACGCCTCGGGTCCGAAGCACATGAACGTCCGGCTGAGCCGGCCGAAGCTGGAGCAGCTCGTCGACGACCTGGTCCAGCGCTCGAGCGCGCCCTGCCGGCAGGCCCTCAAGGACGCGGACGTCGACCCGAAGAACATCGACGAGGTCGTGCTGGTGGGCGGCCAGACCCGCATGCCGGCGATCCAGAAGGTCGTCAAGGACTTCTTCGGCAAGGAGCCCCACAAGGGCGTCAACCCCGACGAGGTCGTGGCGATCGGCGCGGCCATCCAGGGCGGCGTCCTGGGCGGCGAGGTCAAGGACGTGCTGCTGCTCGACGTCACCCCGCTCTCCCTCGGCATCGAGACCCTGGGCGGCGTGTTCACCCGGCTGATCGAGCGCAACACGACCATCCCGACGCGCAAGAGCGAGATCTTCTCGACGGCGTCGGACAACCAGACCTCGGTCGAGGTGCACGTGCTCCAGGGCGAGCGCGAGATGGCACGCGACAACCGCACGCTCGGCAAGTTCCACCTGGTGGGCATCCCGTCGGCGCCGCGCGGCGTGCCGCAGGTCGAGGTGGGCTTCGACATCGACGCCAACGGCATCGTCCACGTCTCGGCCAAGGACCTCGGCACCGGCAAGACGCAGAACATCACCATCACGGCGTCGAGCGGCCTGAAGGACGAAGACATCGAGCGGATGGTCCGCGAGGCCGAGTCCCACAGCGAGGAGGACAAGGAGCGCCGCCATCAGGTGGAGGTGCGCAACCAGCTCGACGGCCTGATCTACTCGACCGACAAGACCTACGAGGAGCACAAGGAGAAGCTCGGGCCGGACGAGAAGGGTGAGCTGGAGCGGGCCATCGCCGACGCCAGGAAGTCCCTGGAGGGCGACGACACGCCCGCCATGGAGGCGGCCGCCGAGCGCCTCACCAAGTCCGCGCACAAGCTGGCCGAGGTGATGTACCAGCAGCAGAGCGGCGGCGCGGGCGCGGCGCCGGGAGCCGGCCCCGCCGGCGGCGCCGGCGCGAGCGGTGCGGGCGGCGCCGGAGCTTCCGACGAGGTCATCGACGCCGAGTACGTCGACGTCGACCAGAACCGCTGAGCCGGCGCTGACGGAGAGTAAAAGCCATGGCGCCTCTGAAGAAGATCTACCTCGAAGAGCTGGCCCGCATCCAGGACCGTATCAACAGCCTCTTCGAGCAGGCGCTGCTGACCTCGGACTACGAGGACCGGGAAGGGGGCCTGCCGGGCACCTGGGCCCCCTCGGTCGACGTGCTCGAAACCGAGGATGCGTACCTCATATTCGCCGAGCTGCCCGGCGTTCGGCGTGACGATATACAACTCCAGGTGCGGGACCGGCGGCTGGAGCTCTCCGGCCGCCGGCAACCTCTGGGAGAGAACCGGAACTTCCTCCGCATGGAGCGCAGCTACGGGCCTTTCCGCCGCACCTTCGACCTGGGAGCGCCGGTGGACACCGCCGCCATCGCCGCCGCCTTCGAGCAGGGCGTCCTGCGCGTCCTGATCCCGAAGCGGACGGGGGGCGCCACCCAGGTGGAGATCTCGGAGGAATCAAGCTGATGGCCAGCCGACGGCGCAAGCCCGACGTCAAGTACGTGATGATCAGCGTGGTGGCGGAGCGCTATGCCATCCACCCCCAGACGCTGCGGCTCTACGAGCGGGAAGGCCTGATCAAGCCCACGAGGAGCGAAGGCAACACCCGCCTCTACGACGAGGAGGCGATCCGCCGCCTGGAGATCATCCTCACCCTGACCCGCGACCTGGGGGTCAACCTGGCGGGCGTCGAGGTCATCCTCAACATGCGCGAGCAGATGGAGAGGATGCAGGGCGAGGTCGACCGTCTCCTCGAGTTCGTCAAGCGCCAGGCCGAGGAGCGCCGCGCCGATCCCGGCCGGCAGCACGCCCTGGTGAAGCTCCACGGCGGGCCGTTGAGCAAGGTCCGCTGAGAATTCAACGCCACGCCGGCATGCTACGATTTCCGCATGCCGGCCAGCGAAGTTCTTGAAGAGCCCTGCCCTCTTTGCGAGGGCCGCGGCTGGGTCGTGGTGGCGGACGGCGGAGCGGGGACGGCCCGCGGCTGCGTCTGCCGCGAGATCGACGCCTGCTCCCGGCTGGTCGCGGCGGCCGGCATCCCCGCCCGCTACAAGCACTGCCGGCTGGCCAACTTCCACGTTTCGAGCCGCCTTTCCCGGGTCGACAAGCAGCTCCAGGCGGCGCGCCACATCGCCGAGCGTTACGTCGAGGACTTCGTCCAGGAGGGGATCGGCTTCCGCCAGTCGGGCCTCCTGCTGGTCGGTCCGCCCGGCGTCGGCAAGACCCATCTCGCCGTGGCCGTGCTCGTGGAGTGCATCGAGCAGCATCGGGTGCGGGGGCGCTTCGTCGAGTTCACCTCCCTGATCCACCAGATCCAATCCACCTTCGATCCCGCCTCGCCGGAATCCAAGCGGCAGATCCTCGATCCGCTGTCCGAGGCGGAGCTGCTCGTGCTCGACGAGCTGGGCGCCCAGCAGCCCACGCCCTGGGTGCGCGACATCCTCTACCTGATCATCAACAACCGCTACACCCGCCGGCTGCCGACGATCTTCACGACCAACTACCGTCTGGAGCCGCCGCCGGCCGCGCCCAAGGCGCTCAAGCCCCGCCCGTCGAACAACCTGGACCGGGGACGCGATCCCGAGCCCGGCATCGTCTTCGACGAGGTGGCGCTGCTCTCCTCCCGTCTCCCCCCGATGCTCGTCAGCCGTCTCTACGAGATGGCCCAGCCGGTGGTGCTCGACGCCGTCGAGGACTTCCGGCGGGAGCACGCGGTGCACGGGGCGCACCTGCGATGAGGCTGTCCGCCTTCGACTGCCTGCGCCGCGGCTGGACCAACCTGTCGGCCAACTGGGAGCTGGTGGTGATCCAGTGGCTGGAGTCCTTCCTCGTCCTGGTGCTGCTGGCCGTGGGGCTCCTGGTGCCTCTGGTGATCCTGGGTACGAACGTCCTGAATGGGATCGATGACGTCCTGCGCCGGCTGGCCGATTTCTCCCCGGCGCTGGCGATGTCCCTCACGGCGATGCTGGCCGTCTGGCTCCTGGCGCTGCTCCTCCATTGCTACTTTCAGGCGGGCGCGTTCGGCGTCCTCGCCTCGGCCGACCGCCAGGCCTTGCCGGGGCCCCGCCGGGATCCCCGGCTGTTCCGCACCTTCAGCCTGCGCGACTTCTTCGGCTGGGGCGGGCGCTACGTCTGGCGGTTCCTGGGGCTGCGAGTCCTGTTCTGGGGGCTGGCGCTGCTGGTGGCAGGGGCGGTCCTCTTCTGGCTGGTCTTCCTGGGGCTGGGCGGGGTCGAATGGGGAGGAGCGGCGGCGTTCGGCATCGGCTGCGGGGGCGCGCTGCCGATAGGGTTCCTGGCCCTCGTCCTCGGCCTCGGCTTCCATGTCGCCCAGGCGGACCTGGCGCGCGACGGCTCCGGCGTGCGGCCCGCCTTCCGCCGCGGGCTCGACGTGCTCGGCCGGCGGCTGGGCGCGGTGCTCGCCCTGTTCGTCGCCGCCCTGGGGGCCGCGCTCGCGCTCGCGGCCGTCTTCCTTCCCCTTTCAGCCGTCATCGGCTCCCTGCTCTCCGGCGCGCCGCGGTGGCGGGCGCTCGTCCAGTTGATCCTTTTTTTCCTGCAGGCTCTCCCCAATACGCTGCTCGCGATGGTCCTGGCCGGCTCCCTGGTGGCCCTGGTCCGCAGCGAGATGCTGAGCGAGATCCGCCGCAAGCCCGAGGTACAGACCGCGTGAAATCGAAGCTTCTCCTCGTTCTCTCCCTCCTGGTTCTGTTCCTGGCCGTGGCCTGTGGACCGCAAAAGCCACCCCGTACGGCTGCCCGGAAGAAGCCGCCGGCGTCCCGCCCGCAGCCGCCGCCTCCAGCCCCCCGGCCGGAGCCGGCTCCCGTCCCCGCGCCGGTGACGCCCAGGGAGCCCGTGCCGCTGGAGCCGGAGCCCGAGACTCCCCTCCAGGAGAAGGAGCCCCTGCTGGTCAAGGTGGGGCTGGCGAGCGATCTCGACTCGGTGACCTTCCCCTGCTGCGAGGAAGCCCTGGACGTCTCGCTGGAGGACCAGGCGCTGCCCGTCTCCGCCGCCCTCAAGGTCGAGCCGGCCGCCGCCACCGCCCAGAAGGGCTACTACCGCCTGCAGGTGGCGGCCCTGCGCGACGAGCGGCAGGCCCAGAACCTCGCCAGCCGGCTGGAGCGGGACTCGGGCCAGCCGGGCGAGGCGTACTTCGACGCCGGCATCGACCTCTACCGCGTGCGCGTGGGGCGCTACGCGACCCGCGAGGCCGCCGAGGCCGACATGCGCCGGCTGGGGGCCATCGGCGTGACCGGCGCCTTCGTGGTCAACGAGGGCGGCAGCATCACCGAGCCGGCCCTGCGGCTGATCCAGGGGGAGAGCTCGACGGTCCATCCCGGCCGCTGGCTCTCCGTGTCCCCGGTGGGGAACCCCAGCGTGCGGGTGAAGGGGAAGCGCTACCGGGGGAGGGTGCTGGTCTACCTGAACGACCGCGGCGCGCTCAACCTCATCAACGAGCTGCCGGTGGAGGACTACCTGCGGGGCGTGGTGCCGAGCGAGATGGGCCCCGAGCTCTACAACCAGCTCGAAGCGCTCAAGGCGCAGGCGGTGGCGGCGCGCACCTACACCCTGCGCAACCTCGGCGAGTTCTCGCGCGAGGGGTACGACATCTGCGCCACCCCCCGCTGCCAGGTCTATGGCGGCATGAACGTCGAGCACCCCCTCTCGGACCGCGCCGTCTCGGAGACGTCGGGCCAGGTGCTCCTCTACAAGGGCGAGCTCGTGGATGCACTCTACAGCTCGACCTGCGGCGGCCATACGGAGAACGTCCAGGTCATCTTCCCCCTCAAGCAGGAGCCCTATCTCAAGGCGGTCCCCTGCATGGAGGTGGGGGTCGTGCGGATCGACGGCGCCCTGGCCCCGGGCGTGCCCTTCCCGGCCGGCCTCACGCGCGAGCTCCTGCCGCCGGCCGCCGGGGTGTCGCCGGTAGGGATGCTCGGCGCCCGCTTCGAGCACCTGGCGCTGCTCGCGGGCCTGCCCGCTCCCCGCCAGCGGCTGGCCTCCCTCGACCGGCGCGAGATCCAGCGCTACGTCTCCTCGGCCTTCGACCTGGCCCTCGACGCCCGGCTGTTCCTCGCTCCCGAGGACGTCAAGTACCTGCTCAACGATCCGCCTCCCGACTGGAGCGAGGAGGACCGCCGGCGGGCCGCCTACCTGCTCAAGAGCGGCCTGGTGACGGGCCCCCTCGATCAGCCGCTCTCCGACGACGAGGTCGAGCGGATGCTCCTCGCCCTCGCCGAGCTCCTGCGGGTGATGCGCCGGGAGGACGTCTCATTCTTTTCCCTCACGGCCCGCAACCTCGCCGTCCGTTCGGGCAAGGAGGACAAGGTCTACGACCTGCCGGTCGGCGTCGCCACCTTCCGTCCCCAGGGGGACGACCTCTACAGCTCGGCCCTGGCCCTGGTGCCCGGCGATCACCTGACCCTCTTCTGGCAGGGGGACCGCATCGTCGCCGCAACCCAGGAGATCGACCTCGACGGCGTGGCCTTCGACCGCAGCAGCCCCTACAGCTCCTGGACCCGCTTCCGCACCGACGCCCAGATCGCGGCGCAGGTGAACACCCGCTTCCCCGGCCTCGGGTTCAGCAGCTTCGAGATCCTGGAGCGCGGCGAGTCGGGCCGCGTGGGCAAGATCCGCATCTACGGCGACGGCGACCAGCCGACGGACGTCGAAGGCCTCGCCGTGCGCTGGACTCTGGACGTGCCCGACACCCTGTTCACCGCCAAGCGCCTGGCGCCCAAGAATCAGCCCGCGGGCTGGCTGTTTACCGGCAAGGGCTTCGGCCATGGGGTGGGGATGTGCCAGATCGGGTCCTACGGCATGGCCCAGCGGGGCCACACCTACCGCGAGATCCTCACCCACTACTACACCGGGGTCGAGCTGGGCCGCGTGCGCTGGCGCAACCGCAACACCGTGGGAGGGATGAGGTGACGGTCCCGGACCGCCCGATCGCGCGGTACATCGACCACACCCTGCTCAGGCCCGACGCCACGGAGGCCGACGTGCGGCGGCTGCTCGCCGAGGCCGCGGACCACCGCTTCGCCGCCGTCTGCCTGCCGCCCATCTACGCGGCCCTGGCCGCCGAAGCCCTCCAGGGCACGACCGTCGCCGTCTGCACCGTCATCGGCTTTCCCCTGGGCTATGTCCATCCGGAGGTCCGGAAGGCGGAGTCCCGGATCGCCGTGGCGGAGGGCGCCCGCGAGCTGGACACCGTGCTCGACGTCTCCTGGCTGAAGAGCGGCGAGGACCGGCGTGTCCTCGACGACCTCGCCGGCTGGGTCACGGCCCTGCGGGCCGAGCACGTGGGGCTGATCCTCAAGGTCATCCTGGAGACCGCCCTGCTGACGGACGAGGAGAAGGTCCGCGGCGCCCGCCTGGTCGCGGAGTCCGGCGCCGACTTCGTGAAGACCTCGACCGGCTTCGCCAAGGGCGGCGCGACGGTGGAGGACGTCGCCCTGCTGGCCCAGACCGTGGGCGGCAAGATCGGCATCAAGGCTTCGGGAGGGATCCGGGACTTCGGGACGGCCCTGGCCATGATCGGGGCCGGCGCCACCCGGCTCGGGACGTCGAGCGGAGTGTTGATCCTGACCGAGGCGCAAGAGCAGGACGCTTGAGCTGTATAGGATCGCTCCCATGAAGCCGATCTCTCTCCATGTCGATGACAAGGACTACCGGGACTTCAAATCTCTCGCCGAGCGGACAGGCCGTCCAGTAGAAGAGCTGATTCGGGAAGCGCTGACCGAATACCTGAAGCTGCGGCGGAGGGGGCGAGGTTCGGTGTTGGATATACCCCCTCACGACAGCGGTCCTCAACTCAGATCCTGGACTCGGGAAGAGCTGATGGACGAGATGATCGATCCATGATCTTTGGGATAGCTCCGATGTCCTGGTCTCCTGGACCATAGAGGACCCTTCCGCCCTGGGGACGCCCGCCTCCTAGAGGGTGTCTGGAAGCGCGTTGTCAGACTCCTAGCCCCTCCTAGCCCAGGGCACGAGCCCATCCCCGTTGCACACATCTTTTCGGCCGTCTGATGAGCCCCGAAGGGGTGAAGGGCATAGAGCCTGGCGCTTTAGCGCCAGGAAAGCCATCCCCCACCCTAAAAGCCCCGAAGGGGCGCAGGCAGGTCATCAAGCCGCTGCCTGTGCCCCTTTGGGGCTTGGAATGATCAGGTGCGCTAACCTGGCGCTGAAGCGCCAGGCTTTATGCCTGTGCCCCTTCGGGGCAGGGAAGATGTGCGTAAGAGGGTGGGCGTCAGTCCTGGGTCCGAGGGGCGTGTCTGCTTCAATGTTGTTGGTAGAGGGGGACTAACCCTGGAACAGTCCAATGATGGCGGCCCCGGCGGTAATTGCAGCCGCAAGCACGATATAGAAGGTGTACTTCGTATAGCGGATCGAGGCTTCCGCCGCCCGCTCTGCCGCTATCGCTTGGCGCTCCCCGGCCTGCGCCGCTCTGAAAGCGAGTTCGGCCTGCGCCCCCTCTTTAGAGGTTGGGTTTTGAAGGTACTCCGCGATCAGATCCAGAGTTGCCTCCCGCAAGCCTAGTTCATCGCGTTTGGAACGCTCGGGCATGCCCCATTCTACTCCCCCCTGGCGCGACTTACCCCGCCCCAAGCATGCTGCGTCCCTCTGACGCATGATAGAATTTGGAATCATGAATAGAAATTCTTCTCACCAGACTCTCGCAGCAGCAATCAGAACCTTGAAGCAGGTCTTGGCACATGATCGCTATGTTCCTGTGTTCAGGACAATCGAGGATTCTGAAGGCTTCAATCTCCTCGTGGAGAGGCGGATGATCTATCCCATCCCAGGGACAAGCAATACTTCGCCGGGGCATTGCGCGGCACCCCGCTTTACGCGGTGAGGAGGTCCCCCCACCCTCCTCTGATGTGTAGGTAGGCCCGCTCGATGTGCGAAGCGCAAACCCGCTCTTCTGGCGGGCTCGGTCGTGTCCTAACTCAATGTCGGCGGTGGAGGAAGGCGGACAGACGCCCTCCGGGCTCGGAAGGGGAATCCTTCAGACAACTCAGAGTCCTGCCCTCCGGAGGGGAGAGATTCCCCCGCGGAGGGGAAAGGCTCCCCCGGCGGGGGAACGCCGAAAATGCGGGGAGCTCTTCCCCCCCAGCGGGGGAGAGCTTCCCCCTGCCGTTTCAGCCCGTCCAATCCCCGATCAGCGCGTCCGCGGCCCTTCGTCCTGACACCATCGCTCCCTGGAGCGACGGCGTCTCCCGATGGTCTCCGCACAGGTAGATCCCGAGGTTGCGGCGAACGGGGAGGGCCGCCGGCTCCAGCGACTTGCGGGCCGGCAGGGCGAGGGGGATGCGGTAGGTCCGCAGGTGCTTCCAGCCCGCCGCCTCGGAGCCGAACCAGGACGTCAGGTGCTGGCGCACCTCGCTTTCCAGCTCACGCTCGTCCGCGCCGGCCGCCCCCACGACGGTGGCCGAGATGAGCGCCTGACCCGCCGGAGCGTAGGTGGGGGCCACGGCGCTCGGTACGCAGAGGTTGTCGACCGGCCCACTCCCCTCGCCGTTCAGCACCAGGATCGGTTTGGCGATCGGAGCCCTGGGGGCCGCGTAGTAGAGGCAGGCGGCACCATGGGAGCCCGGCGGGTGGAGCTCCGGCAGCAGCCGCGCCGCCTCGGGCGCCTCGGTCGCCAGGACCACGGCCGCCGCGGGCACCCGCTCGCCGCCCTTCAGCCGCACCTCGCCCGTTCCCAGCGCTTCGACCCGGGCGCCCAGGCGGATCGTCCCGGCCGGCAGCCGCGCCGCGAGCTGCTGGGAGATCGCACCGATGCCGCCGGCTGGCAGGGCCGCCCGCCCCTGGCTGAACATGCGGAAGACGAAGTCCAGCATGCGACTGGACGTGGCGAGCTCCGTCTCCAGGAAAATGCCGCCGAAGAATGGGCGGAAGAACGAGTCGATCATCCGCTGGCTGAAGCCGAAGCCCTGGAGGGCCTCCAGGGACGACGTTTCCGGCCGCGTCCAGACCTCGTCGAGCGAACTGGAGAGGACGTGCTTCCGCAGACGGGCGATCAGGAGCTTGTCGGCGAGGGTGCCGATGGGAGCCATGAGCGTCGCCGGCACCATCCAGGGCTGCCGGAAGGGATCGGAAACCCGGTGGAGCTTGCCGCCCCTCTGCACCAGGGCGCCGGGCGCGAAGCTACGCAGCCTCAGAGCCTTGTAGTCGAGGAGCCGACGCGCCTCCGGATAGGCCGTGAGGAGCACCTGGAATCCACGGTCGAGAAGGAAACCGTCCACCCGGTCCGTGCGCACCCGCCCGCCCGGCGCGTCGGACGCCTCCAGGACGAGGACGGAGATGCCCTTCTCCTGGAGCCGCAGGGCGCAGCAGAGGCCGGAGACGCCGGCGCCGACGATCACCGCTGGCGGGTTGGCTTTCATGGAGCGGGATCATAATGCTCTTCGAGAAAGGAGCGTTGCCCTGGTCAACGAAGCCCGGTAAGCTCTCCAAGAGGTGCGATATGGCCAAGAGATCCTCGCTGGAGTTGGATGAAGAGCTAACCGCCGTCACCGAGACCGGTCTTTACGAGAGCCGGGAGGCTTTTCTCTCCGATGCTGTCCACACCCTGCTGGCTGCACGGCCCGATGTTCGAGAGGCGGTGGCCTGCAGGTTGTACGAAAAGGGTGCGTTCTCCTTGGGCCGTGCCGCCGATTGGGCAGGCCTCTCGATCGAGACCTTGAAAGAGGCTCTTCATCGTCGAGGCATCTCCAGGCAGGCGCCTGAGAGCGCATCAGAAGTCGAGGCGATGGCTCGGAAGGCTCTGCGCTCAGCTCGGAGAACGGCTCGTTGAGCCCGGCGCTCCGTGTTGTCCTGGATACCGATTTCCTGAGTGCCTTTCTCAAGATCGATCGTCTTTCCCTCGTCAAGGACTTCTACGGGATCGAGGAGTTGCTCGTCCCTCCCGCCGTGTATCGCGAGGTCAGCTTGACCGACCTCCTGCCGGGTCTCGTCTCCATTCCCTGGATTCGGATTCAGTTGCTCGATGCGAAGCGAAAGCAGCGGTTGTTGCAGGACGGTGAGTTCGCAAGACTTGGTCCCGGCGAACAGGAGGCCATCGCCCTGTCTCTTGGGTGGCAAGGCGCGGTACTCCTGATGAATGACAAACAGGCTGGCCGGGTCGCAACCCGCCTGGACATCGAGGTCCTGAACATCCCCATATTTCTTTCGGCCTGCAAGATCTCGGGCTTCACGAGCCGGGACGAGATCGCCAGTCTGGTCTCGGCCCTTGAGGATCGCGACCACTACGGATTCAGGAAAGATGTAAGGGATCTGCTGCTCTCTTGAGGTCTAATCGACCTCGTCAGGCCGTCGTGACGGCCGCGCCTCACCGGCTGTGCTTGAAGATCAGCTCGACCAGCTCGTCGTACGTCGCGTCGGCTTCCGGGCCGCCGTTGCGGATGGCCTGGGTGGCGCAGTGCTTCAGGTGGTTCCGCATCAGCTCGCGGCCCACGGCCCTCAGGGCTTCCTGGACGGAGGAGACCTGGGTGAGGATGTCGGGGCAGTAGCGGTCTTCCTCGATCATCTTCTGGAGGCCGCGGACCTGCCCCTCGATCCGGCGCAGGCGCTTGAGATTGCGGTCCTTGATCCCGGGATCGACGGCCGCCGCCTTCCGGTCCCCTTCCGAGCGGACGACCCCGCAGCCGCAGCCGGCGACTTCCAACGCTTCGTTGACGTCAGGCTCCATCGATTCCTCCTCAAGCCACCCGCGCCCGGCGCAGGCGGAGACTGTTGGCGACGACGCTGACCGAGCTGAAGGCCATGGCCGCGCTCGCCAGGATGGGGGAGAGCAGAATCCCGAAGAAGGGGTAGAGGGCGCCCGCCGCGATCGGGACGCCGATCACGTTGTAGATGAAGGCCCAGAAGAGGTTCTGCTTCATCGTCCGCATGGTGCGGCGGGAGAGGGCGATGGCCGCCGCGATGCTGCGCGGGTCGCCCCGCATCAGAGTCACGTCGCTCGCCTCGACGGCGATGTCCGCGCCCGTGCCGATGGCGATGCCGATGTCCGCCTGCGCCAGGGCCGGGGCGTCGTTGATGCCGTCGCCGACCATGGCGACGACCTTGCCCTGTCCCTGGAGCCGCTTCACCTCGGCGACCTTGCCCTCGGGCAGGACCTCCGCCACCACCCGGTCGATCCCCGCTTCGCGGGCCACCGCCTCGGCCGTCCGCCGGTTGTCGCCGGTCAGGAGGACGACCTCGATGCCCATCTTCTTCAGGCGCGCGATGGCCTCGCGGGCCGTCGGCTTGATCGGGTCCGCGACCGTCAGCAGGCCGGCCAGGGCGCCGTCGATGGCCACGTACATGGGCGTCCTGCCCTCGCCCGCCAGACGCTCGGCGTCGGCTCGGAGGGGGGAGGGATCGACGGAGTGCTCCGCCATCAGCTTGTCGTTGCCCACGGCGAGGAACGAGCCGCCGACGATGCCCACCACGCCTTGGCCCGTGACGGACTGGAACCCTTCGGCGGGCGCCAGCGCGAGCCCCCGCTCCCTGGCGTGGCGCACGATGGCTTCCGCGAGCGGGTGCTCGGAAGACGCCTCGAGGGCGGCCACGGTGCCGAGCAGGTCGTCGGCGGACCGCGGTGCGCCAGTGGTCGGGATCACGTCCGTGACCGTGGGCCGCCCCTCGGTGATCGTGCCTGTCTTGTCGAGCACCACGGTCGTCACCTCTCCCGCCTGCTGCAAGGCCTCGCCGCCCTTGATCAGGATGCCGATCTCGGCTCCCCGGCCCGTGGCCACCATCACGGCCGTGGGCACGGCGAGCCCCATGGCGCAGGGGCAGGCGATGATGAGCACGGCGACCGCCGCGGAGAAGGCGCGCACGGCGGGCGCCGCGTCCGCCGCCACGAACCAGACGACGAAGGTGGCGATGGCGATCGAGATCACCACCGGCACGAAGATGCCGCTGATGCGGTCCGCCAGCTTCTGGATCGGCGCGCGTGAGCCCTGGGCGTCGCGCATGAGCTGGACGATGTGGGCGAGCACGCTGTCGGAGCCCAGGGTCGTGGCCCGGTAGCGGAAGGCTCCGGTGCGGTTGATCGTGCCGCCGATCACCCGGTCCCCCGCCTTCTTCTCGACGGGCATGGACTCGCCCGTCAGCATCGACTCGTCCACGGCGCTCGTCCCCGAGAGGACCTCGCCGTCGACGGGCACCTTCTCGCCAGGGCGGACGACGACCGTGTCGCCGCCGCGCACCTCCTCGATGGGCACGTCGATTTCGGCGTCCGTGGCGGCGCCGCGCAGCACGCGGGCCGTCCTGGGCTGGAGGGCGACGAGGGAGCGCAGGGCCGCCGAGGTGCGGCTCTTGGCCCGTGCCTCGAGCGCGTTGCCGGTGAGGATCAGGGCGATGATGATGATCACCGCCTCGTAATAGACGTCCGGCGCCACGCCGCGGGAGAGGAAGAACCCGGGTGCCACCGTGGCGAGCACGGAATAGAGGAAGGCGGACCCGGTGCCCAGGGCCGTGAGCGTGTTCATGTCGGCCGAGTGATGGCGGAACGCCGCCCAGGCGCGGGTATAGAAATGCCCGCCGGCCCAGGTCATCACGGCCAGGGTGAGGGCGAGCAGGCTCCAGGAGAGGACGGCCTGGGGGATGCGGTAGAGCCACGGCATCACGGACCGGAGCGCGGGCGTCAGCGACTCCATGGCCCAGCGCATGAACGGATCGGCCACCGGACCGTGGAGCGCCTGGGCCCCCGAGACCATCAGCGGCATCGAGCCGATCATGGCGGCGATGCCCGCCCCGCCGCTGAAGAGGGCCTTCCGGCGTAGATCGCGGAGCTCCTCCTCCTGCGCCCGGTCGCGGGCTTCCTGCTCCTCGAAGGCGGTCTGCTCCGACCGGGGCAGCCGGGCCTCGTAGCCGGTCTCGCGGATCGCCTCGACGAGGGCCTCGGGGCGGGTGACCGCCGGGTCGTAGGTCACCGCCGCGTTGTGCATCATCAGGTTGACCGAGGCGTCGTGCACCCCGGGCTGGCGCTGGAGCGCTTTCTGAACGCTGGCCTGGCAGGCGGCGCACGTCATCCCCTGGACGGGGATGTTGACCTTGGCGTCCGCCGCCGGCTCCATCACGTGGGTTGCCATGAGAGAGGTCCTTTCAACCCTCGACGATGAGCCTGCCGTGCAGCATGCTCATCCCGCAGGTGAAGTCGATAATCCCCGCCTCCTTGGGCGTCAGCTCGATCGCCGTCTTCTGGAAGGCAGGGAGAAATCTACGGATGCCGAAATCGGGGATCACGACCTCCTCCGAGCAGCCGGAGGTCTCCTGGCGGTCGAAGACCAGGCGCACGGGAGCGCCCCGCTTCACCTTCACCTCGGACGGCGTGTAGCCGGCCTGGACGGTGATGGTGACTTCCTGCGCGCCGCCCGCGCCGGCCGTGGCCGTGGCGGCGGGGCGGCGGGCCAGGAAGAAGTACCAGTTCACCCAGGAGATCGCCGCGACCCCCGCGAGGATGGCGGCCCAGTCCGAGGGGCTCATGCCACGCTCTCCGTCTTCTCGACCGGCGAGGCCGTGTAGCCCGCATCGTCGACCGCCTCCCGGATGCGCGCGAAGGGCGTCCGGTCCGGGTCGTAGTCGATCTCGGCCGAGCCGATGTCGACCCGCCGCACGTGCACGCCGTCCAGCTTGGAAAGAGCCTTGCTCACGCGGCCCGCGCAGTGCCCGCAGGTCATGCCGTCGATTTTCAGGGTCAGATGGTTCATGGTGGTTGTCTCCTCATTCTTGAAAACTAGTATACCCCCCCTCCCTATTCCTGGGCTAGGAGCCTGCGCGCCAGAACGCCGGATCGCAGCGAGACCTCCCTTCTTGCGGCACCCCTCCCGTAGAGACGCCCCACCCCCGTTACGACACCGTTTCGGCGACCACGGGGACGACGGGGCGTCTCTCTCGAAGGGTATGCCGCCGCCCTGCCCCGATCGTCGAGAAGGCAGAAGGCCGTGAGAAGGCGCCGCCCACCCGGTCAGGTGGGTACCTGCAGCGTAGGGGGGAAGGCGTGCGGGTTGGAGGTGGAGGTGGAAGGGCCGGCAGGGCGGAACCTCCGAGACCACCGGGATTCTACCGTGACGTTTGGATTGGACCTGACCGGATCAGACATGGGATCTGGGAGCGGCGTGCCCTCCGAAGAGACGGCCCGACGTCCCCGTGGCCTGCGGAAGGTGTCGTAACGGGGATGGGCCGTCTCTACCGGTACGGTATCTTGAGGCGGGAAACCTCACGGTGAACCAACGTTCTGCCGCGCAGACTCCTAGGAGCGGATGAATGCGTTGCAGCAAGTTGCCATTTTGGGTAAGTTACGCGTATGAAATTTGAAGAGTTGCTCGCGGTCGTCGGTGATGAGCCTCTCTTCGAAACGGGCCTCCTCCTCGCCGGAGACGTCGATCCCTCGGGCGTGCGCCGTCAGCTTTCCCGGTGGATGGAGGCTGGCCGGCTGCTCCAACTGCGGCGTGGGCTCTACACCCTGGCGGCTCCCTTCCAGAAGGTCCGTCCCCATCCCTTTCTGGTGGCGAACCGGTTGGTGCCGGGCTCCTACGTGAGCCTCCAGGCGGCTCTGTCCCACTTCGGCCTCATTCCGGAATCCGTTCCTGTAACGACGAGTGTGACGGTCGGTCGTCCGGGACGGTGGGACACGGCTCTCGGGACCTACGAGTTTCGGCATCTCCAGGACGAGCTCATCCAAGGATTCCGGAGGACGCCGCTCGCGGGCGGCCAGGAGGCTTTGGTGGCCACCCCCGAGAAGGCACTCCTGGATCTCGTCTATCTGGAACCGGAAGGCGACTCCCTGGAGTACCTGACGGAGCTCCGGCTCCAGAACATGGACGGCCTCGATCCCGCCGAGGTCCGGCGCCTGGCCGAGACTTCGGGCAAGCCCAAGCTTCGCCGGGCAGCCGAGCGGATCGCTCGCTTGGCCGAGGTGGAGATGAGGGAGTACAAGCCTCTGTGAAGGAGGATCTCCGCCTCCGTCTTCAGGGCTCCGCCACTCCCTTGGAGACGAGGAACCGAGCCCGCGAGTACCTGCAGGCGCGGATTCTCTCGTCTCTTCAGAGGTCGGGGGCCATGATCCCGCTGGCCTTCCAGGGCGGTACGGCTCTCCGGTTCCTGTTCTCGATCCACCGGAAGTAGAATCGGCGAGTTTCCGAGGATCACCCATGCTGAAACGCCTCCTTCCCGCCGCCGCCGCGCTCCTCCTGTCGTCCGCCGTCCTGGCCCAGCAGGCGGCGCAGCCGCAAGAGTCCAAGCCAGCCAGCCAGGAATCTCAGGAGAAGAAGCCGGACGCCTTCCAGTACTTCTTCGGCCGCAAGGAGAAGAAGGAAGAGAAGAAGGAACCCGAGGCTCCGGTCCAGCCGGCTCCGCCGTCTCCAGCGCCTGCGCAGGTGCGTCCCGAGCCGCCGATGGTCACCCAGCCCCAAATCGCTCCGCCGCCGCCGAAGCCCGAGCCCCAAGAGCAGAAGCCGGACGCTTTCCAGTACTTCTTCGGCAAGAGCGCCCAGCCGGCTCCTCAGGCCGGGGAGGAAAAGGAGCCCGCCGAGAGGAAGCCCCTCGACGCCTTCGACTACTTCTTCGGCAAGGATGGCAAGGCGGGTCCCGAGGACGAGGAGCCGGAGAGCCCGCCGCCTCTCCCATAGTTGTGGATTTCTACCGGGACAGCACCCGGGCCAGCTCGAAGAGGGAGAGGTCCAGCGGCTTCTTGTTGGCCACCACGTCATCGAGCGGTGTGGTGGTGATCTCGCCCCGGTTCAATCCCAGAAGCACGCCGCTCTCGCCCTTTGCCAGGCGCTCCACGGCCGCCGCGCCGAGCCGGGTGGCGAGCAGGCGGTCGAAGGCGCCCGGGGTGCCGCCGCGCTGCACGTGGCCGAGGATGGTGGCCCGCAACTCGAAGCCGAGCCGCTGGCGGTGCTCGGCGAAGTGGTGGATCAGCCGTTCGGCGTTGAGCTTCGCCCCTTCGGCCACCACCACCAGGGCGTGCGGCTTGCCGCGCTGATAGGCCCCTCGAAGCTCGGCCGCCAGGGTCTCGGGGTCCGTCTCCACCTCGGGGATGATCACCGACTCCGCGCCCCCGGCGACGGCCGCGGCCAGGGCCAGATAGCCGCAGTCGCGGCCCATCACCTCGACCAGGAAGGCGCGCTGGTGGGAGGAGGCGGTCACCTTCAGCCGGTCGATCGCCTCGAGGGCGATGTTGAGGGCCGTGTCCACCCCGATGGTGATCTCGGCGCCGAAGAGGTCGTTGTCGATGGTGGAGGCGACGCCCACCACGGGAAAATCCATCTGCATAAGCTGATGGGCGCCGGTCTGGGAGCCATTGCCGCCGATCACCACCAGGGCCTCGATGCCGTGGGCCCCGAGCTGGCGCAGGGCGTTGATCCGGCCGTCCTCGGTGCGGAACTCCGGGCAGCGGGCGCTCCCCAGCATGGTCCCGGCCTGCTGCAGGATGCCCCCGACGTCGCGGGCCTCCAGGCTGATGAAGTTGCCCGCGATCAGCCCGCTGAACCCGCGGCGGACGCCGAACACCTGCCATCCATGGTGGATGCCGGCCCGCACCACGGCCCGGATGGCGGCGTTCATCCCCGGGGCGTCCCCCCCGCTGGTCAAGACGGCGATCCTCTTCATCGAGTCCTCCAAAACCACGGCAACCTTACTAGATTCATCGGATGTCTCGAAGACCAGTCCCGCCAGGGGCATTCGGAATTGTTCCGCGGGTCGTCTACGTCCTCGTGGGCAACGAGATCCAGGCTCTGCTGGACGCCATGGGTTTCGATCCCTACCTCGGCTTCTTCCACCAGATCGACTACGGCCGGCCCTCCCTCGCTCTCGACCTGCTCGAGGAGCTCCGCGCTCCGCTAGTGGACCGTCTGAGCCTGCGGTTGCTGACGCTCGGCACCTTGAACCGGGCGAGCTTCACGGCGACGCCCGAAGGAGGCATGGTGTTGCAGAGAGACGCACTCAAGAGCTACTTCGCCGCCTACGAAAAGGAGCTGACCCGTCCCATCGCGCTCGGCGGCGAAACCGCGAGCTTCCGCCAACTCATGCGGCGGCAGGCTCAACGCCTGGCGCGCACTCTCCTCCACGACGAGCCCTACGAGCCGTTTCGCTTGCCATGCTGATCCTGCTCTCCTATGATGTCCCTGACAACCGGCGCCGGACCCGTCTGGCTCACGCGCTGAAGGACTTTGGCAAGCGGGTACAATACTCCGTCTTCGAGTGCCGGCTTCAGCCGAAGCAACTGGACCAGCTCCGCGAGCGGGTCCGTTCTCTGATCAGCCCGGAGGAGGACAGCTTACGGATCTACGCTTTCTGCCGTGAGTGCGAAGGCCGTATCGAGAGCTTGGGCACGGGTGAGGTTCTCCTCGAAGATCCGGATGTCTACCTTCTTTGACAACCTGTGGACAAGAATCATGCCAACCCTTGAAGCCCAATTTGGGCTCGAGGTTATCCGAATGGCTGTAACTGGCTTGGAATCAAAGATGAAGAGGACGTTTTGCGGTTCCCGGAAGGCTGATGAGCAGCCTGAAAATCGCCCCTCTCGAAGAGGTTATCCAAAACCGCCTGCCAAGTGGTTTAGAATGAAGGGGCTGGGAAGGCCGGAGTCCGAACTGCCCTGATCTGTACTGAGGGATTGCGACGCCCGTAATTATTGGCGTAGTAAACGAATGCCTCAAGGTCGTCCGAACTGCCCTGATCTGTACTGAGGGATTGCGACGAGCGCACAGGCTGTGCCCACGGAAGATCACCTTGTGTCCGAACTGCCCTGATCTGTACTGAGGGATTGCGACTTCGAGGTCCGGAATCATAGATCTCCCGTATTCCATTAGCAGTCCGAACTGCCCTGATCTGTACTGAGGGATTGCGACTGAGCTCCTTGCCGTCTTTGCCCGTCACCTTGGTGGTGACCGTCCGAACTGCCCTGATCTGTACTGAGGGATTGCGACCCAGAGAACCACGCCATCCCCGCCACGAAAGTAATCGTCCGAACTGCCCTGATCTGTACTGAGGGATTGCGACTTTTCTGGGCCGGCATAGCGTGCTCAGGCGTGAGCGTAGCCGTCCGAACTGCCCTGATCTGTACTGAGGGATTGCGACTCTATGGTAAGAGTAACGAAATCACCATATCCCTTTGCGTCCGAACTGCCCTGATCTGTACTGAGGGATTGCGACGATTCGGGGCATTTTCCTTGATGTCGCATGTTGCTGTGTCGTCCGAACTGCCCTGATCTGTACTGAGGGATTGCGACTTCTAAATAGACGGCCTGCCGGGAACCTGAGTTAAGTCCGAACTGCCCTGATCTGTACTGAGGGATTGCGACATCAGCAGGAGCGGTCAGCTCGGTGTTGGCGTCCGGCGTCCGAACTGCCCTGATCTGTACTGAGGGATTGCGACCGGATATCGTCAACCGCGGATAGCTCCCCGCTTTACTGGGGTCCGAACTGCCCTGATCTGTACTGAGGGATTGCGACTGAGCAGGTTCGGCTGCTTTTCCGAGAGAGTTGGTGTAAGTCCGAACTGCCCTGATCTGTACTGAGGGATTGCGACGTTTGTCTGCCGCTCCATCTTGCGCCAACAGATCGTAAAGGTGTCCGAACTGCCCTGATCTGTACTGAGGGATTGCGACGTTTCGAGGTATTGGCGGGTGAATGCGTCCAGCGTCTCGGTCCGAACTGCCCTGATCTGTACTGAGGGATTGCGACTTCTGGTCGACGTTGAGGGTCGCGTCGGGAAGGGTGTAGTTGTGTCCGAACTGCCCTGATCTGTACTGAGGGATTGCGACGAAAGAACTCCTCGTCGTTGGCGCTGTTGCCCATGTCGTCCGAACTGCCCTGATCTGTACTGAGGGATTGCGACCCCGCAGGAAGGTCTTCAAGGTCTTGGTCGAAGATGTCGTCAGCCCTGATCTGTACTGAGGGATTGCGACAAGCATCGCCCTGCTGGTTCGGCGAGAGGTACGAAACGACCGTCCGAACTGCCCTGATCTGTACTGAGGGATTGCGACAGAGGGGAGAAGGGCCAGATTGCCGGTCGAGGGAAGGGGTCCGAACTGCCCTGATCTGTACTGAGAGGGTGTCTCGAAAGCGGGAGCCTCCCAGGACTTCTCGGCCTTGAGCCCGGAGGGCGCCAGATTCTTAGCCCAGGGCGCGAGCCCTGGGGACGAGCGCCCCCCAATTTCCGAAGCCCCGTCAGGGGCGGCAGACCCTCCAGGATCCCACGCTTCAGAAAGAAGTCTGCCGCCCCTGACGGGGCTCGATGTCTTCTTGATTCGGCTTCCCAGGGCTGACGCCTTGGGCTAAGAATCTGGCGCCCTCCGGGCTGACGCTTTGGACCTCGCCCGCGAGTCCGGCTTTCGAGACACCCTCTGAGGGATGCGACCTTGTAGCTGAAGAGTCGTCGGACCTCTCCAGTGAGAACGTCCGAACTGCCCTGATCTGTACTGAGGGATGAGAACAGAAGTGCTGCCAGAGGCTTCGAAGGGCGGTTCGAGCTGATTCGACGCACAAAATCCGAGATCCGGCCTTTGAAATCTGAGATAGAGTCCCGAAACTTGAGATTCAGCCGCTGACGCCTGAGAATCTCTCTCTAAAGCCTGAGAGACGCTCTCCGAAGCCTGAGAAACCGATCCGGATCTCCCAGATTCACGGCCCGATCTACCTGCTTCGACCTCTGATTCCCGAGATTCGCCGCCCGATCTACCTGCTTCGGTCTCTGATTTCCCAGATTCGCCGCCTGATTCTCAGGCTTCGGCTCTCGCCAGGCTTTACCGGCCGGAAATTGAGGCCCTTCAAGCCTTCGCTGGCCGCAGCACGCGGGCGAGCAGCGAAACGGCCACGTCCAGCTTCTCGGTCAGCGACGGGCCCAGCACGCGGGCGCGGGCCTGGCGGTTCGCCAGCCGCTCGTCGTAGACGGCTTGGGGGGAGGTGTTGCGGAGCGTCTCCACCAGGTAGGCGAAGTTCGCCGCGATCGAAGGCTGCAGGGCCGGTCCAAGCGATTGGTAGTTGACCGCGCTGGCCCGGAAGACGAGGGGCGGCTTGCCGGCCGAGTAGAGGTGGAGGAAGTCGTCCCGCTCCTCGGAGGTCACCTGCTCCAGCTTGCGGTTCGTCTTGGTCAGCATCAGCCCGCCCGTGAGCAGGGCCCGGCCGGGGCTGAACTTCCGCTCCTCGGTGGTCTTGAGCGCCGTCCGCTCGTCGATCCGCACTCCGCGCAGGATGAGGTCGATCTCCCGGTAGGAGAGCTCCGCCGTCTGCCCCTGGCGCGATACGGCGGTGACTCCGCGCTCGCCGAGCTCGAAGGTGCGGACGAGGAACCTCTTGGCGTCCGACTCCACGTCCTCCGGGGTCAGGAGGATGGACGGGATGCCGTTCGCCCGCAGCCGGCCGGTGAAGGCCCAGGCGCGTTCGATCTCAGCGAAGTTGGCGACCACGGCCGGACCGCCTTCCGGGCTGCTCAGCCGCGCCCGCGCCTCGTAGAGCGACTTGTCCAGGGCTTCCGCCAGGGCCGGGGCCAGAGCCTCGCCGGCGCCGGGAGCGTAGTGGATCGCGACGACGTTCACGGCTCCACTCTGCCCCTCTCCGGGGGAGAGGTCAAGACGCCGGGATCTTTTCTGGGCACGGCGCGGGGGTCCAGCTCCAGAGGAAAAGCTGGAAGGCTGCCGGATCGGCATTCGCCGAGGTGGGAATCCGGATCTCGGCGGCCCCGCCCTGATACTGGAAGCGCGGTGTCAGGAAGCGTGCCCGCCGGCGGCGCCGGCCGGCGAACTGGAGTGGCAGGCGGTCGCCGCCAGGCTGCACCTGCACCGTGGTCAAGGACCTCTCGCTGTTGGGACGCAGCAGCTCGAGCGACACGACGTCGCCGGACGACAGGCCGGGTGGCAGGAGCGCCACCAGCTCTCCCGGCGCGCCGCCGGAGCGCTCGATGCCGAGGGGGACGGCGTTGCCGTCCGGCGCCCAGGGGTGGAAGAGCACGAGGAGCGGCTTGCCGCGCCGGCTGAAGAGCTGCGAGTGGATTTCCAGACGGCAGTCGCTGGCCAGCCTCGACTGCCGTTCCCGATAGAAACCCGCTTCGGGCCCTTCGGTCCGCGCCAGGGGGAAGACCTCGGCGTCCGTGAGGTCGAGCACGGCGGGTGAGAGCGCGGCCAGGCTGGGCACGGCGGTGGTGGCGATGCGCTGCCCGCGCTCCGAGAGCCGGAGAGCGGCGGACGCCGGCTCGTAGGCCACATGCCGGCCGCGCACGGTCGCGAGCCGGTTGCCCAGGGTTTTCGCCGTGAAGGCCCAAGTGTCGGGAACGAGCAGCCTGTAGGCCTGGTTGACGGGCCTCGTCAGCAAGACCCAGCAGAGCGGCAGCCCGATCACGGCGGCCATGACCGGGGCCCGGGAGCCGGCGCGATCGGCGATCCGCCGCCCGCACCAGACGATGCCGTAGGCGCACACCAGCGATGCCGCGGCCATGGCGGGCATCAGGTTCTGGCGGCGGAAGAGGGTCATGCCCGCGGCGTGGAGCAAGGGGTAGCCCAGGAAGAGGCTCAGCAGCAGCACGGCCGCGATCCCTTCCCGGCTCTGCGGCTGGCGCCACAGGTGATGGATCAGGAGGGCGGTGCCCAGCAGCAGAAAGGCGCCGAGGATCCAGCCATGATCGGAAGCCAGGAACTCGATCTCGCCGAGCAGGACCGTCAGGTGGCCGCTCTGGTCCCTGCGGGCGTGCGCCGCATAGCCTTTGACGAGCTTGGGCGCGTAGTGGAGGACCGTGCCGATGAAGGGGTTCAGGACGAAGTACGTGCCGACCGCCGTCACGCCGGCAAGGACCAGCCAACCCCACCGGCGCCGGTCGCGGAAGCCGGTCCACAGCGCCCAGGCGGCCAGCGGCAGGGCGGACGCCGCGCCCGTGTACTTGGCCGACGTCGCCAGGCCCACGCCGACGCCCGCCAGCAGGAACCGGGAGAGCCGCGGGTTCCGGGTGACTCCCTCCGTCCAGTAGAGCGTCACCAGGGTGAACAGCATCGCCAGCATGTCGGGCTTGAGCTGGATCGAGCTCTTCAGGTGACGCGGGTAGGACGCGAGCACCGCGGCCGCCACCGCGCCAACCATGGGCGAGAACAGGCGCCGGCCCACGAGATAGGCCATGACGAGGCTCAGCAGCCCGTAGGCCATCACGAACATCCTGGTGATCCGGTAGGCGCCGAGGGTGAACCCTTCGATCTGCGGCCCCTTGACCGCCAGGGCGTCGATCCCGGTCAGGGAATGCAGGAAGTCGCAAACCGCGAGGCCGAGCGCCTGCGGCAGGTAGGAAAGGCTGCCATAGAAGGTGTGCCTGGGCCGCAGCGAGCCGCCGAGGACCCGGGTCAGGTTGTTGAGGACGTAGTGGTCGTCAAAATATCGGGGAAGCTTCAGGACCATCCACAGGCGGACGGCGAAGGCCACGGCGAGCACCAGGGCCAGGAGCCACCTTGCGGCGCGCTCGTTTTCCTCGAACCGGCTGATCGGGAGCACGGGGCGCATCATAGTTCACTGGTACCAGTGAAACAACGAGGCGGAATTGCTATTTGGAGGAGGGCGAGGCCTTGGCGCCGCGGCGGCACCGGCGGACCGACAGCAGGGTCAGCCCGATCTCCTGGACCTTCCGCAGCACCCCCAGGAGGGCGGCCTGGTCCGGCAGCTTCCCGAAGAGGCAGGTCTCGCCTTCCGGCTCCTTGGTGAGCTCCATCCCCTCGAACCAGCTCGCCCAGCAATCGTCGAGACACTCCTGAAGCCGGATCTCGTAGCAATCCTCTGGAGTCTCCTTCTGGCCTGCCATGCGGTGCGCCTCCGTTCCTTCTTTCACGCAGTCAGGGTACGATGGAGGCAAGAACCGAACCATTCGCCGAAAGGCGGATTTCAAGGCGTATTCGACGGCGTAATTGGAGGAGATGTGGGCGAAGTCTTCCATCCCTGGACCCGGCGGCTCCTCGCCGCCCTCTCGCTGCTGGCGCTCGCCACCCCGGCGCATGCCGCGATCCCCAAGGCGGAACGCTCGGCTCTGGAAGCGTTCTACAAAGGCACCGGCGGCCCGAAGTGGAGCAACCGCGCGGGATGGCTCGGCAAGGCCGGCACGGAGTGCGCCTGGTCCGGCGTGAGCTGCAATCCGGCCCGCACCACCGTCGTCGGCCTGTCGCTGAACGACAGAGGCCTCACCGGCAGCCTTCCCGCCAGCCTCGCCAAGCTCCCCGGCCTGCAGTTCCTGGAGCTCGAGGGCAACGCCCTCACGGGCGCTTTGCCCAAGGACCTGGGCAAGCTCGCCAACCTGCGCACGCTCCGGCTGGGCCTCAACCTGCTGTCGGGCGCGCTGCCGAAGGAGCTCGGCAACCTCGCCAAGCTGGAGACCCTGTCGCTGCCGTTCAACCGCATCCCCGGCGCCCTGCCGCCGGAGCTCGGGCGGCTCGCGAGCCTGAGAGTCCTGGACCTTTCGCGTAACGCGATCGCCGGCGCCATCCCGCCGCAGCTCGGGAACCTGGTGGGCCTGCGCCTGCTGGACCTCTCGGCGAACCGGCTCAACGGCGGGATTCCCCTCGATCTGGGGCGGCTGACCGGCCTCACCACCCTTTTCCTGAGCTCGAACCAGCTCTCCGGGCCGATCCCCCGCGCCCTGGGGAGCCTCAGGGCCCTCCAGCAGATGAGCCTCTCCGACAACCAGCTTTCCGGCCGCATCCCGCCGGAGCTTGGGAACCTTACCAAGATGATGTTCCTCGACCTCCAGGGCAACCAGCTCTCGGGCGTGGTGCCTGCCAAGCTGGGCGACGCGACTTCGCTGATCGCCCTGGTACTGTCGAAGAACCGGCTGGGCGGGAACATCCCGGGCGCCTTCCTGAACCTCGCCAACCTCGAGTACCTGTGGCTGGACCGCAATCTCTTCACCGGCCCCGTCCCCTTCGAGGTTGGAGCCCTGTTCCTGCTCGCCGACGGCAACGGCCTCGATCTCCGCTCGAACGCCCTGGCGACCGATACGGAGCCGGGCCTGCTCGCCGACCTCAACACCAAGCAGGCGGGGGGGGATTGGCGAGCCTCGCAGGCGGCCGCCGCGGCCTTCGACCGGACCCTTCCCCTGACCGGGCTGGCCGACCGGCGGGCCGGCAAGTTCGTCTACTGGACGGTCGACGTCGCCGCGGGAGCCAAGCCGCTGACCGTCACCACCGAGGCGGGCACCGGCAACGCGGACCTCTACGTCCGCTTCGGCGCTCCGCCGACGCTCAGCCTGACGGACGCCGTCTCGGCCGGCTCCGCGAACCAGGAGTCGGTGACGGTCGCCGCGCCCCGGGTGGGGAGGTACTACATCGGCGTGTACGCGAAGTCGCCGTACAGCGGGGTGAATCTGCGGGTGGGGGGGTGAGGCCCACGGTGCGGCACTTGTGCTAACCTGAAAGTGGGAGGTCGTACATGCCCGCCAAGAGCCCACGGATCACAACAGTTGTGGATGAGGAGCTTGCCCATTGGCTGAGGAAGCGCTCAGAGGTGGAGGGCCGCTCGGTTTCCCTCGTTGTGCGAGACATCATCGCCAAGTACTACGCGGATGAGGAAGAGCGCTTCTGGGCCCGTGAGGGTGAGAGCCGCCTTGAGACGTTCGACCGGCAGACGGCTGTATCCCACGAAGACGCTTGGGACTGAAGATCCTCTCTCGTGACCGAGTACCGCCTCCTTTATCACCAGAAGGTCGTTCGGGAGGACATTCCAAAGCTTGATCCGCCTACCCGAAGGCGGATCAAGGCCGCTATAGAAGCAAAGCTCTCAGCACGGCCTGAGGAGCTCGCGAAACCTCTCGCCTATACCAGAGCCGCTCTTTGGTCTCTACGGGTAGGAACATGGCGCGTCATCTTCGGTTTGCGAGGGGATGAGATCTGGATCTTGAAAATCGGCCACCGTCGAGACGTTTACCAGAACATGGACAGGAACATCCCTGAATAGGCGCGGGTGAGCCCTTGACGACGGACCGTGGGAATGTATAATCCGGCCTGTAAGGAGACGACTATGAGCCGGAAGACCGTCAGAAGTTATCGTGGAGAGATGCCGAAGCCGTCCGGACACCCCCCGGCTCCTGTCGGGCAGGCGCAGGCTTCGAGGAGAGAGCAGTTGGCTCGGATACTGTCTCACCAAGGCCGGATCGAGTTGGATCTCCACCCAGAGATGCTGGCCCAACTACGCTCCGCTGAATGATCCTCGTCGACAGCTCGGCGCTCATCGAATTTTATAGGCCCGCTGGTTCTCAGGCAGTTCGCTCCGCGGTTGCGGAGGCAGTCGAGGAAGACCTCGTGGCAGTCAACGGGATCATCCACGTCGAGGTCGTCGCCTTTGCACCTACCAAGGCCAGTTTCCTGAAGCTCGACTCCGACTTCAGGGTCTTCCATTGGCTGGAGTTGCAGGAGCCTGAATTCGACTGCGCGGCCGAGCTGGGCTTCTTGCTTCGCAGGAAGGCGATCACCGTCCCCTCCACGGACCTGATCATCGCTGCCTCGGCCATCCGCGCAAATCTGATCCTCTATCACGCGGACTCGCACTATGACCTGATCGCTCAGCACTGCGGGCTGAAGTCCAGGAATCTGCGGCCTAAACCTAAAGAAACAGGGCCGGTCACCCTCGACCGGCCCGCGAAACCCAGCTTCAGCAGAATCCAGTAATCAGTCCGCCAACGGCTCGGGCTGGCCGCTCACCACCTTCCGCCGTCCCTCTCCGCGGCCGACGAGCCGCGCCAGCCGCTGGCCGGTCCGGCTGAACACCTTCGAAGACGACCAGTCGTCGAAGATGCTGTAGATGACCGGCGTGCCGACCAGGGTCAGGATCAGCGACAGGAGCTGGCCGCCCATGATGACCGAGCCGATCGCCCGGTTGGTGCCGGCGCCCGTGCCGCTGGAGACCACCAGAGGCACCATGCCGGCCACGAAGGCTAGGGTGGTCATCAGGATCGGCCGCAACCGGTCGCGGTTCGCCTCCAGGATGGCCTCGTAGCGAGGCATGCCACCGGCCCGCAGGCCGTTCGTGTGGTCGACCTGCAGGATGCTGTTCTTCTTCACGATGCCGAACAGCACCAGGATGCCCAGCATCGAGAAGATGTTCACCGACTGGTTCAGCACCACCAGCGACAGCAGGGCGAACGGCACCGTGAGCGGCAAGGCCAGCAGGATGGTCACCGGATGGATCCAGCTCTCGAACTGCGCGGCCAGGATCAGGTACATGAAGATGATCGACAGCAGGAAGGCGACCATGAACGAGACGAACGCCTTGCCCTGCTCGCGCGACCGGCCCGTCAGGCCGGAGGAGTAGCCCGCGGGCATCTTGAGCTCGGCCGCCTTCCGGGCTAGGGCATCCAGCGCGATCTGCGACGAGAAGCCGGGCAGCATGTTGGCCACCACCATCACTTGGCGGCGGCGGTTCAGGCGGTTGACGAGCGAGGGGCCCGAGCCCTCGTCGAGGCTCACCACGTCGCGCAGCGGCACCGTGCCGAGCTTGGCCGAGGGCACCTCCATCGAGGCGATGCTCGCGGCGTTGTTGCGGTTGCCTTCGTCCGCCCGCACGTGGACCTCGTACTCCTTGCCGCCCTCGTAGTAGGAGGTCGCCTTCTGGCCGCCCACCAGGACGTTCAGAGAGCTCGCGATGTCCTCCACGCGCACGCCCAGGTCCGCCGCCTTCTCACGGTCGATGCGCACGCCCAGCTCGGGCTTGCCGACGATGAAGTTGGTGTCGACGTCGGTCACGCCGGGCACCTTCGCCAACTCGGCCTTGAGCGCGGTGGCGTAGCGGTCGAGCTGGTCCAGGTCGGGGCCGCCGATCCAGTACTGGATGTCGTTGTCGACGCCGCCGCCGAAGGCCGACACCAGGGCCGCCTGGGCCCGCAGGTTGAGCGACTTGTACTGCGGCAGGATCTTCTCGCGCACCTCCTGCATCAGCGTGAACTGATCGATTTCGCGCTCCTCGGGAGGCGTGAGCTGGACGAAGATCGATCCCAGGTTGAGCGTCCTCTGGGGATCGTCGCCGATCGTCACCACCGTCGTGTCGACCCCCTCGATCTTGCGCACCTGCGCCGCGATCGACTCCAGGATCGTCTTCGTGGTCTCGAGGTTGGCCCCCTCGGGAGCCCGCACCACGACCTGGAACTGCGACTCGTCGTCGTTGGGCAGGAAGTTCTTGTCGACGATCATGAACAGCGGGACCGTGGCGAGGAACACCAGGATCATCACCACGACCACCGCCCAGCGGTGGGCCATCGACCAGCGCAGCAGGGCCATGTAGCCGCGCTCGACGCGGGCGTAGAAGCCCTTCTCCCGCGACGTCCCGTGCCCCTCGGCGCCTTCCTTCACCTTGAGCCAGCGCGAGGAGAGCATCGGCGTCAGGGTGAAGGAGACGATCAGGGAGACGGCGATGGCGAACGCCATCGTGACGCCGAACGAGTTCATGAACCGGCCCACGATGCCGCCCATGAAGGCGACGGGCAGGAAGACGGCGATCAGCGACAGGCTGGTCGCGAGCACGGCGAGGGCGACCTCCTTGGTGCCGTAGACCGCCGCCTCCCGCGGGCTCATCTTCTTCTCTTCCATGTACCGGAAGATGTTCTCGAGCACCACCACGGCGTCGTCGATCACGATGCCCACCGCCAGGGTGAGGGCGAGGAGCGTGATGACGTTGAGGGTGAAGCCCATGTACTGCATGGCGCCGAAGGTGGCGATCAGCGAGCTGGGGATGGCGACGGCCGCGATGAGCGTCGGCCGGAACCGGCGCAGGAAGAGCAGCACGATGCCGGCCGCGAACAGCGAGCCGAGCAGCAGGTGCTCCTTGACGGCCTCGACCGCCGCGACGATGAACGTCGACTGGTCGCGGACGGTCTTCGCCTGCCAGCCCTTGGGGATCTCGGCGCGCAGCTCCTCGAACCTCTCCTTGACCGCCTCGACCACGGCGATCGTGTTGGTTCCCGACTGCTTCCGGACCTCCAGGACCACCGCCGGCTGGCCGTTGACCGTGGCGACCGACTGCTCGTCCTCCATGCCGTCCTCGACCCGGGCGACGTCGCGGACCCGCACGGAGTAGCCCTGGCGGGACACGATCGGCAGGGCTCCGAAGTCCTGGGGCGAGCCCACGCGGCCGTAGGTGCGCAGCGTCAGGTCGCGGCGGTTCTGCTCGACCTTGCCGCCCGGGATCTGCACGTTCTGGGTGGCGAGCGCGTTGATGACGTTCGCGGACGTGAGGCCGACGCTGTCGAGCTTCGCCGGGTCGGCGATGACGTTGATCTGGCGCAGCCGCTCGCCCACCAGGCGCACCTGGCCGACGCCCGAGACCGTCTCCAGGCGGCGCTTCAGGGTCTCGTCCGCGTACTCGGAGATCTCACGCTGGGTGGCCGGGCCGGACAGCGCGATCGAGATCACGGGCGAGGCGTCGGCGTCGATCTTCTCGATGATCGGCGGATCGGCGTCGCGCGGCAGCTCGCCCAGCACGGAGTTCACCTTGTCGCGCACCTCCTGGGCTGCCACGTCGCCGTTCTTCTCCAAGGCGAACTGGATCTGGATCAGCGACACGTTCTCCGACGAGGTCGAGATCAGCTCCTCGATGCCGCTGATCGTGTTGATCGACTCCTCGAGCTTGTCGGTGATCTCGGTCTCGACCTCCTCGGGCGCGGCGCCCGGCAGGACGGTGGTGACCGTCACGAACGGGAAGTCGACGTCGGGGAAGCGGTCCACCCCGAGCTGGAAGTAGGAGAAAGCGCCCACCACCACCAGCGCGAGGATGATCACCGTCGCGAAGACGGGCCGGCGGACGCAAAGCTCAGCGAGTTTCTGCATGGGACACCTCCGGTTCCGAGCCCGACCCCAGGTTCACGCGGGCGAACAGGCCGGGACGCAGCCGGCCGTCGGAATTGGGGAATTCGGCTTCGGCGAAAAACGTGCGGGTCGCCGGATCGATCACGCCGCCCACCGTCTTGATCGTGCCTCGGAAGACCTCGCCGGGATAAGGCTCGACCCGGGCGGCCACCGGCTGGCCCCTCTTCATCTCGCCCAGGAACCGCTCGGGGACGCTGAAGCGCAGCCGGAGCGGCGCCGTCTGCACGATGACGAAGGCCACCCCGGCGTCGCCGAGATGCTCGCCGACGTTGGTCCGGCGCTCGCTGACCACGCCGGTCATGGGCGAGCGGATGACGGAGTCCGCGAGCCGCTGCCTGGCCGTGGCGACCACCACCTCGGCCGAAGTCCGCGCCGCCTGGGCCTGATCGAGAGCGGCCTGAGCGCGGTCGAAGGTGGCCTGGGGGATCGACTCGTTGGCGAGCAGCCCCTGCTTGCGGTCGAACTCCCGGCGGGCGTCCGCCTCGGCCGCCTTGACGCGGGCGAGGTCCGCCTCGGCGCGCCGGATGTCCAGCCGGATGTAGTCCGTCTCCATGGTCAGGAGCGTCTGCCCGCGGCCCACCCGCGAGCCCTCGTCGACGTAGACGGCGGCCACCCGGCCGGGCATCTTGGGCGCCACCTCCGAGCTCGACGGCGAGACGAACTCGCCCGTGGGCTCGAGCGAGGAGAGGGCCGTCGTGCCCGCTTCCTCGATCTTCGGCGTCCCGGCGGGCCCGGCAGACGGCTCGGGGGTGGCGAGCTGCGCTACGTCGGCCGGCAGGGCCGGCGTGGGTTCGGCTGCCGCGGGCTGGTCGGCGGCCGGCTTGTCTGCAGCTTTTTTGTCGGCGGTGCAGGCGGCGGCGAGCAGCAGGGCCGCGGCGAGCGCGATCGTTCTGGATGTCATGGCTTCATCTCCTCGGAGAGGATCGTATTCTTGAGAGTTCCGACCGCGGACCACACGGCGAGCTCCGCCAGGTCGCGGTCCAGATTGCCGGCCACCACCGCCCGCCGGGCCTCGGCGAGCGAGGTCTCGGAGGATTCGAGGTCGAGCGACGTCGCTTCCTGCGCCCGATAGAGCTCGAAGCTCTGGTTGTACTCGGCCTCGGCGGCGGCGAGCTGGTCCTTGGCGAGCGCCAGCGACTTCTCGGCGGTCTCCAGGTCGAGCAGGGCCTGGAGGACGTCCTCCCGCACCTGCCGTTTGCGTTCCGTGAGGGCGATCTCCGCCTGCTCCTGGCGCGTGCGGGCGGTGGCGACCTGGGCCGCGATCTCGCCGCTGTCCCAGATCGGCAGGTTCAGGTTGATCGTGAACGCGCCGTACTGCTCCGCCGGAAAGTTGGCCCTCTGGCCGATGTAGCTCGCCTCGGCGCGCACCACCGGCAGCCGCGCCGCCCGCTGCTTGGCGACCTCGAGCCGGTTGATCTCGAGCGCCAGCTCCGCCTGCTTGATCTCGGGCCGGGTGTCCTGCGCCTGCCGTACCAGCTCTTCGACGGCGGGGCGCGGCGGGAAGCTCAGCGCCGGCGGCTCCACCTGCAGCGGCGTGCCGGGCGAGGGGTCCAGGGCCAGGCTGAGCCGCAGCCGGCTGGCGGCCGTGTCGCGGTTCTGCTGGGCGGCCGCGATGGCCCGCTGGACGGCCTTGGTGTCCGTCTCGGCCCGCAGCACGTCCACCCGCGTCACCTCGCCGGCCTCGTAGAAGGCCTTCGACTGCTTGCTCCGGCGGCCGGCGAGCTCCAGGTTCCGGCGCTCCACTTCGAGCAGCGCGTCGCCGGCCACCACGGCCAGGTAATCCGACGCCGTGCCCAGCAGCACCTGCTCCTCGCTCTGCCGGACTCCCTGCTGGATCCGGGTGAGGTTGAGCCGGCTCTGGCGGAGCGCCTTGAGCTCGCGGCCGCCGGCGTAGAGCGGCTGCCGCAGGGTCACGTCGTAGTGCCAGTCGTTCTCCGGCAGCACCGTGGCGCGGACGCCGTCGAACTCGAAGGCGACCTCGGTGCTGTTGCGCGTCGCCGAGCCGTTCAGCTCGATCTTGGGCAGGATCGCCGAACGGATCTGGCGGATCTGCGCCTCGGAGACCCGGACCTCCGCGCGCGCCGTCTCGGTGCCCGGGTTGGCTTCCAAGGCCCGCCGCAGCGCTTCCGCCAGCGTCAATTTCTGTGCGGTGGCCGTGGGCGGCGCGGGCTCCTGTGCCTGGGCCGTGGGGGCCAGAAACAAAGACAGCGAGAGGGCAAGAGCGGCTCCGGCTCTGCCTCCCCCTCGATTCATAATGGACGTCATGCGGCTCACCTCCCAATCCTTGGTCTGGCCAAGAGTACGGAGAGGACCGGCGTACTTCCCATTCGCCGAACGGCGGATTTTGCGGCGTATTGACCGGAGGCCGTATACGATGAACCCAAGAGGAGGATTCATCCGCGCTCTGCTGCGCGCCGCCAGTTGCGCCGCGGCGCCGCTCTCCCGCGCCAAGGCCCGGGTCGAGGCCCTGAACGCGGGGAAGCTCGAGCCACATTGATGGACGGCCTGCCGGAGCCTGAAGTCGGCTCGCCGGACCTTAAAGTTCGTTCGCCGGCCGGAACGGGTCGTCCGCCGACCGGAACGAACGGCTCGCCGGAGTCAAAAGTTGGCTCGCCGGCCGGAACGAGCCACTCGCCGGTCGGAACGGATGCCCCGCCGGAGCCAAAAGCTGGCTCGCCGGCCGGAACGAGTCGTTCGCCGGCCGGAACGAACGGCTCGCCGGAGTCAAGAGTTGGCTCGCCGGCCGGAACGAGCCACTCGCCGGTCCGAACGAGCCAACTTTAAGGTCCGGCGAGCCAGCTTTAGGCTTCGGCGAGCCGCTCGTTCCGCTAGATGCCGTACCAGCGGGTAAAATAGTTCGTTCGGAGGGTTCCTGATCATGTCCCGATCTGTGGCGGCCAACCCCTATAGCGTCCATCCCGGAGTCACCGGCCGCCTCCTCGACACCGGCGGCTTCGCCAAGAAGGACCGTATCACCCATCGGATTCCGATCGCGAGCCTCGCTGAAATCGACGCCGAGGTCCATCGCTGGTTGACGGTTGCTTACGAAATGGACGTTACTCCTTGACCCTCCAAGACCTCGGCTGGAACGACTTCTTCGCCTCCGCCTTCGCGCCCTACGCGGAGCAGGGCCTCGTGCCCGCCCGCGTGGTGGCGCAGAAGGGCCTCTGCCAGGTCTCGACCGGCGAGGCCGAGCATTACGCGGACCTCGCGGGCAAGCTCCGCCATGAGCTCAAGGGGCCCGGTGGCGCGGCCGGCTATCCGGCCGTAGGGGACTGGCTCGCCCTGCGGCCGCCGACGGGGGAGGGGAGGGCGATGATCCATGCCGTCCTGCCCCGCAGGAGCAAGTTCTCCCGCAAGACCGCCGGCCAGCGCACCGAGGAGCAGGTCGTGGCGGCCAACATCGACACCATCTTCCTGGTCTCCGGGCTCGACGGCGACTTCAGCCCCCGGCGCATCGAGCGCTATCTGACCGCCGCCTGGGACAGCGGCGCTCAGCCCGTGGTCGTGCTCAACAAGCTCGACCGGTGCGAAGATCCCGAGACGTGCCTGCTCGAGGTCGAGGCCGTCGCCATGAGCGTGCCCGTCCACCGGGTCAGCGCCCGCACCGGCGAGAACTGCGAGCAGCTCACGGCCTACCTCGGCCCCGGCCAGACGGTGAGCCTCCTCGGCTCCTCGGGCGTCGGCAAGTCCACCCTCAGCAACCGCATCCTCGGCCGCGAGGCCCAGCGCACCAGCGAGGTGCGCGAGGGCGACGACCGCGGCCGGCACACCACGACCCATCGCGAGCTGTTCGTGGTGCCCTCCGGCGGCCTCCTGATCGACACCCCGGGCCTGCGGGAGCTTCAGCTTTGGGGAGAGGACCAGGGGATCGAGACCACCTTCCCGGACGTCGAGGCGCTCACGGAGAGCTGCCGGTTCGCCGACTGCCAGCACAAGGGCGAGCCCGGGTGCGCCGTGACGGCGGCGGTCGAGACCGGAGTGCTGTCCACCGAGCGCCTGGAGAGCTACCGCAAGCTCCAGCGCGAGCTGCGGCAGCTCCACGTCCGCCAGGACGAGCTGGCCCGCCTGCAGGAAAAGAAGAAGAACAAGGTCCAGCAGAAGGCGCTGCGGGAGCACTACCGGTTGAAGCCTCGGGGCTGAGCGCCCCGCGTGTTTACCCCGTCTGCGTGCCTCCCACTGTAGAGACGCCTTGCAGGCGTCTCTGGACGGGCACGGCGGGTTCCCTCTCGATGATGCCTAATCGAAGAGACGCCCCGCGGAAAGTCGGCATTATTCGACCATCCTTCCCCGCCTCGGAGACGCCCGCAGGGCGTCTCTACAGTGGGACCGGTTGTAATCAGACCTCCTCATCCAAGTGACGGCGCTCCGTTGACAACGCCGCGCCAGCCCTGTTACGGTACCTCACTGTAAACGGTTACACCGCCAGGGGGCATCCCCGATGCAAGCCGCCAATCCATGCTTTCGTGACCGGCTGATCCGACAGCCTGGAGCCGCGCCCAGGTGAGCTCCTCGATCCGGGAGGTCGCCCTCAAGGCCGGGGTCTCGATCGCCACGGTGTCGCGGGTCCTCAACAACACGGGGCCGGTGGCGGAGGAGACGCGCGGCCGCATCCTCGAAGCCATCGACAAGCTCCGCTACGTCCCTCATGGGGCGGCACGCAGCCTGATCACGCGGCAGACGGAGACCGCCGGCGTGCTGCTGCCGGACCTCTACGGCGAGTTCTTCTCCGAGGTCATCCGGGGGGTCGACCTCGCGGCGCGGCGCAGCGGCTTCCATGTCCTGGTCTCGGGGTTTCACAGCGACCGGGCCGAGATCGAGGCCGTGCTGCGGGCCATGCGCGGGCGGGTGGACGGGCTGATCGTGCTGTCGCCGGACGTCGACGCCCAGACCTTGCAGCGCAACCTCCCCGAGACGCTCCCCGTGGTGCTCCTCAACACCCCGCTTCACAAGCCTGTCGCCGGCGCTGCTTTCGACGCCATCAACGTCGACAACCGCGGCGGCGCCTTCGCCATGGTGCGCCACCTCGCGGGGCTGGGCCACCGGCGGATCGCCTTCCTGCAGGGACCGGCCGAGAACGCCGACGCCCAGGAGCGGCTGCGGGGCTACCGCGACGCCCTGCGGAGCCTGGGAGCGGAGGCCTCGCCGGTGCTGGAGCTCAAGGGCGACTTCAGCGAGGAGTCGGGCTACCGGGCCGGCCGGCGCCTCCTGGCGCTGGCGCCGCGGCCCACGGCCGTCTTCGCGGCCAACGACTCGATGGCCATCGGCTGCCTTTTCGCCCTGCGAGAGGCCGGAGTGCGGGTGCCCGGCGAAGTGGCCCTGGCCGGATTCGACGACATCCCCATCGCGCGCTACATCACGCCGTCCCTCTCCTCGGTGCACGTGCCGATTGCGGAGATGGGGACGCGGGCCATGGAGCGGCTGCTGCACGCCGTGGCCAGTAAGAACGAGCATGAGCGCCGGCAGGAGACCGTCGCCACCACGCTGGTGGTGCGCGGCTCCTGCGGCGGCACACTGAATTCCCCTGGATTGGATCCCTTGAAAAGACAGGAACCTGGAGAAGGAGGAGAACGATGAAACCAAAGGTCAGGGCCGGCGCCCTCGCGCTCGGCTCGGTGCTCCTGGCGCTGCTGCTCGCGACGCCGGCGTCGGCTCAAACCAACACGTCGTCCTTGCGAGGGGTGGTGCTGGACACCTCTGGACCGATCACCGACGCCACCGTCGAGGCCGTGGACACCGGAAGCGGTTTCCGGTACACCGCCAAATCGGGCCCGGACGGCAGTTTCGCCCTGCCCGGCCTGACGCCGGGCGTCTACAAGCTGACGATCTCCTCCCCGGCCTACTCGGCCCAGAGCCGCGAGGTGCAGGTGCTGGTGGGGCAGGACGTGACGGCGGATTTCGTGCTCTCGCCCAGCGAGGTCATCAGCGAGTCCGTGACGGTGGTGGGCGAGGGCGTGGACCTGCTGGTCGAAACGCGCACCTCCGAGATCGGCACCAACATCACGCCCCGGCAGATCGAATCGCTGCCCCAGAACAACCGGAACTTCCTGGGCCTGGCCTCCCTTGCCCCGGGCGTCCGCTTCACCGACAACCAGGACGACACGGCGAAGTTCAGGAGCGGTGGCCAGGACTCCCGCCAGATCAACGTCTTCGTGGACGGCCTCTCCTACAAGAACGACGTGCTCCAGGGCGGCGCCTTCATGCAGGACTCCAGCCGCGGCAACCCCTTCCCGCTCAGCGCGGTGCAGGAGTTCCGCGTGCTCACCCAGAACTACAAGGCCGAATACGAGAAAGCCGCAGCCGCGGTGATCTCCGCGGTGACCAAGTCCGGCGGCAACGACTTCCACGGCGAGGTCCTCTACCTCTCCCAAAACAAAGACGTCGTCAGCCAGGACGATTTCTCCAAGGAGCGGGGCGAGAAGAAGCCGGACTACGATCGCGTGCAGGGCGCCCTGTCGATCGGCGGCCCCATCTTGCGCGACCGGCTCCACTTTTTCGCTTCCTATGAGCGCAACGAGCAGGACCGCGCCGCCACCGTCTTCCGCGGCGGCTCCTTCAACTCCGCGCCGGCCAATGTGCAGCAGTTCTTGAGCGGGTTCGAGACCGGCGTGCTGACGTCCCCCTTCGAGTCGGACCTCTTCTTCGGCAAGCTCTCCTGGCAGCCGACGGCCGGCCAGACCTTCTTCGTGACCGCCCACCGGCGCGACGAGCAGGAGGTCCGGGGCTACGGCGGCCAGCGAACTCAGGATGGCGCCGAGAACCTCGAGATCGGTACCAACGCCGCCGTGGCCAAGCACACCTGGGTGATCGGCAACACCCTCAACGAGGCCAGCCTCACCTACCAGACGCAGGAGTGGAGCCCGGCGGGCCTCGATTCCACCACGCCACGCCTGAACTACATCGGCATTCTCGACGTGGGCGGCAAGGACGCCACCCAGGACTTCCAGCAGGACCGGATCGGCTTCCGTGACGACGTGTCCTGGGCCGTGTCCTGGCGGGGCAGCCACACCCTGAAGACCGGCGCCAGCATCAACTGGCTGGACTACAGCGTCACCAAGAGCACCTTCGAAAACGGATTGTTCGAGTTCCGCAGCGACGAGCAGTGGCAGTTCCCGTTCCAGGCCCGCGTGGGCTTCGGCGATCCCGAGCTCGATTTCAGCAACACCCAGGCCGGCCTCTATCTCCAGGACGACTGGCAGATCGGCAGCCGCTTGACGCTGAACCTCGGCGTGCGCTGGGACTACGAATCGAACATGATCAACAACGACTACCGGACGCCGCCGGAGCTGGTCGCCGGCCTGGAGAGCGCCTGCCGCACCTATAGTCAGCCGGTGGGCGGTCAAAGCACCTGGTGCCTGCGGGACTTCCTCGACCTTGACCGCTTCACCACCGACGGCGGCGACCGCGATCCCTATTACGGAATGATCCAGCCGCGCGTCGGCTTCGCCTGGGACGTCAGTGGCAACGCCAAGACCGTGGTCTTCGGCGGCTGGGGCAAGTACTACGACCGTGTCGTCTTGAACGACATCTTCGACGAGCAGTACCGGCAGCAGTTCAAGATCTATTCTTTCTGCTTCTCGGCCGACGGCAGCCCGGCGCCCAACTGCGGCGTGCCGGCCCTCGCCTGGCGACCCGAGTACCTCTCCGGCGAGGCCCTGCGCGGGCTCGTGGCCAGCGGCCAGGCACCGGGCCCCGAGGTCTTTCTGGTGGACAACGACCTGCGGCCGCCCAGATCCGACCAGTGGACCCTCGGCGTGCGCCAGCAGCTCGGCAGTTGGCTGACCTCGCTCTCCTACGCCGGCACGCGGGGATACAACGGCCTCATCTACTTCTTCGGCGACCTGCCGCCGGGCACCAGCTTCGGGGACCGCTTCGGCAACAACGTGGGAGTGCCGGGCTACGCCCGCATCTTCACCACCTCGACGTCGCGGCGTACCTGGTACGACGCGATCTTCTTCACCCTCGACCATCCGCTGGCCGCCAGCGGCCGGTGGGGCTTCAACCTGGCCTACACCTTCGCCGACGCCGAGCAGAACGGCACCGACAACACCGGGGAAGGCGTGGCGTTCGGCGCTTTCGACTACCTGAGTCCCGAGAGCTTCTACCGCTTCCCCGCTTCCAACACCGAGCGCCACCGGCTCGTGATGAGCGGCACGCTCCTCCTGCCGGCCAACTTCCAGGTATCTTCGATCATCACCCTCGGCTCGGGCGTGCCGTACACCATCTTCGATGACTCCACCGCCCCCTTCCGGGTGCGCTGGAACGAGTTCCAGCCGGAGAAGAAAGATTTCATCATCCCGAACGCCTGGGCTTATCGCAGCGTGGACCTGCGTCTGGAGTGGCAGGCTCCGGAGATCTTTAACGCGGTACGCTTGAGCCTCATCGCCGAAGGGTTCAACATCTTTGACTTCGACAACTTCAACGACTTCAACCGGGACATCCCGCGCCTGCCGAATGTGAACCAGGGCTTCGGCGATCCCCGGTCCGAGTTCAACACGCGCCGGTTCCAGGGCGGCGTACGGGTGGGTTTCTGATCGCATGACCGGCGGACGCTGGATCGCTCTCCTCCTGCTCGTCTTCGTGGCGGGCGGAGGTTGCGCGCCAGCCCGTCAGCCCGTCCCCCTTCAGCCAGCAGCACCTCTCACAACGGAGGTCAACCGGAACGATCCGCTCCTCGCAGATCTGGAGGAGCGGACGTTCCGGTGGTTCTGGGACCTGGCCGATCCCAACACCGGCCTGATCCCGGACCGGGCCCCCACGCCGTCGTTCTCCAGCGTCGCGGCCGTGGGCTTCGGCCTCACGGCTTACGTCGTCGGCGCCGAGCGGGGGTGGGTCGGCCGCGAGCAGGCGCGCGGCCGGGTACGCAAGCTCCTGCAATTCCTGCTCGACGCGCCGGAAGGTCCGCAGGCCCGGGGAGTCACCTCTTATAAAGGTTTCTTCTACCACTTCCTCGACATGAAGACGGGGCACCGGTTCGAGACGGTGGAGCTGTCCACCATCGACACCACCCTGCTGCTGGCCGGCGTGCTGACGTGCCAGTCCTATTTTGATCGGGACGAGCCTGACGAGGCCGCCATCCGCGACCTCGCCGAGCGGCTCTACCGGCGGGTGGACTGGACTTTCGCCCAGGTGCGTCCGCCCGCCGTTTCCCACGGCTGGAAGCCCGAGTCGGGCTTCATCATCTCGGACTGGAAGGGCTACAACGAGGCCATGATCCTCTACGTCCTGGCCCTCGGCTCGCCCACCCATCCGGTGGCGCCCGCAGCCTGGGACGCATGGACTTCCACTTATCAGTGGCATCGCTACTTCGGCCAGGAGCACCTGACGTTCGGGCCCCTCTTCGGCCACCAGTACTCCCACGTCTGGATCGACTTCCGGGGTATCCAGGACGCCTACATGCGGGAGAGGGGGATCGACTATTTCGAGAACTCCCGCCGGGCGGCGCTCTCCCAGCATGCCTATGCCGTCGAGAACCCCGGGGGATGGCGGGGGTACGGCGACAAGCTCTGGGGGCTCACGGCCTCGGACGGCCCGCTGGACACGGCCTTGCGGATCGACGGCCGCGACCGCACCTTCCACACCTACTGGGCGCGCGGCGCCTCGCCCCAGGAGCTCACCGACGACGGCACCCTCGTGCCCACGGCCGCCGCGGCCTCGCTGCCGTTCGCGCCGGAGATCGTGCTGCCGGCCATCCGCGAGATGAAAGAGCGTTACGGCGAGCATCTCTACGGGCGTTTCGGCTTCCTCGACGCCTTCAATCCCACCTTCGACGTGGACGTGAAGCCCCAGCATGGCAAGGTCGTGCGCGGCCTCGGCTGGTTCGACACCGATTACCTCGGCATCGATCAGGGGCCCATCGTGGCCATGATCGAAAACCATCGCTCGGGCCTCGTCTGGCGCCTCATGCGGCGGAATCCGCACGTGCGCCGGGGTCTCGAACGGGCAGGCTTCTCCGGCGGATGGCTCGCAACGCGGCCCGACTGACGCTGCTGGGGCTGACCCTGCTTGCCGCGTCCGCTTGCGGCCGGGGGCAGGCGGACACGCGCACCACCGTCCGCTTCTGGGGCTTCGGCCGCGAGGGCGAGGTGGTGCGCGAGCTGGTGCCCGAGTTCGAGCGGCGCCATCCCGACATCCGGGTGGAGGTGCAGCAGATCCCCTGGACGGCGGCCCACGAGAAGCTGCTCACCGCCTACGTGGGCGATGCCACTCCCGACGCCGCGCAACTGGGCAACACCTGGGTCCCGGAGTTCGTCTCCCTGGGGGCTCTGGCGCCTCTCGACGCGCGGGTCGCGCGGTCGCCGGGGACCAGGGGAGATTCCTTTCCCGGCATCTGGGACACCAACGTGATCGATGGCCAGACGTGGGGCCTGCCCTGGTACGTGGACACCCGCCTGCTCTTCTACCGCACCGACCTGGTGGCCGCCGCGGGCGGGCCCTGGCCGCCGCGGAGCTGGGCCGAGTGGCGGGAGTCGATGGTGCGCATCAAGAAGCTCGGCGGCCCCAACCGCTTCGCCATCCTGATGCCCGTCGACGAATGGACGCAGCCGGTCATCTTAGGCCTGCAGAACGGCGCTCCGCTGCTGGCGGATGGCGGCCGGCGCGGCAACTTCCGCGATCCGCGCTTCCGCCAGGCCATGGCCTTCTATCTCGATTTCTACGCCTCCGGCCTCGCCCCGGCCCTCGACCTGCAGAGCGTCGCCAACCTCTACCAGCAGTTCGCGGAGGGGTACTTCGCGATGGTGATCACGGGCCCCTGGAACCTCGGCGAGTTCAAGAGCCGGATTCCCGCCGGGATGCAGGACCTCTGGGCCACGGCGCCGCTGCCGCCGCCGGAGGCCGGCAGGCCCTACCCGGGTCTCTCCCTGGCGGGCGGCTCGAGCCTCGTCCTCTTCCGCAAGGCGCGGTCGCCCGAAGCCGTATGGAAATGGCTGGAGTACCTCGGCGAGCCGGCGCAGCAGGTGCGCTTCTACCAGCTTTCCGGAGACCTGCCGGCCCGTCCCTCGGCGTGGAAGCTGGCGGGCCTGGCCGAGGAGCCCAGGGCGGCCGCTTTCCTCGCCCAACTCGGCAGCGTCGCCCCCACACCCAAGGTGCCGGAGTGGGAGCGGATCGCCACCCGGGTGGCCGAGTGCGCCGAGCAGGTGATGCGGGGCGGCCGGGACCTCGACGAGGCGCTCGCCGCCCTCGACGCCGACGTCGACCAGATGCTGGAGAAACGGCGCTGGATGCTCGACCAGGCCGCGGAGGAGGGGAGATGACCGCGGTGACTCCGGACGGCCGCGTCGAGGAGACGCTCGGCTCCCGCGCGGAGCGGCGGGCGGCGTGGCTGCTGCTGGCCGTCCCCCTGGGCGCGATCCTCCTGTTCTTCGCCCTGCCGCTGGTCGCGGCGCTGTTCCTGTCGCTCACCGACTTTGACATCTACGCGGTGGCCGACCCCCGCAACGCGCGCTTCGTGGGCCTCGAGAACTACCTGCGGCTGCTGCGCGATCCGCTGTTCTGGAAAGTGTTGCGCAACACTCTCGTCTTCGTGGTGATCGGCGTGCCGCTGACGCTGGCGGCCTCGCTCGGCGGGGCGCTGCTGGTGAATTCGAAGCAGGCGCGGCTGCCAGGCCTCTTCCGCACCATTTTCTACTCGCCGGTGGTCACCACGCTGGTCGCCGTGGCCGTGGCCTTCCGTTACCTGTATCACCCGCGCTACGGCATGATCAATCAGTTTTTCGGCTTGGTGGGCCTGCCCCCGATCGACTGGCTGGGCAATCCCGGGTGGGCGACGGTGGCGATCACCCTGCTCGCCGTGTGGCGGAGCTTCGGCTACGGGCTGGTCATATACGTGGCGGGGCTCCAGGCCATCCCTGAGTCGCTTCACGAGGCGGCGGAGCTCGACGGCGCCGGTCCGTGGCGCCAGATCCGGCACATCACACTGCCGCTGCTGATGCCGACCACCCTCTTCGTGACGGTGATCACCACCGTCAGCCTGTTCCAGATCTTCGCCGAGCCCTACGTGATGACCCGCGGCGGGCCGCTGTACGCGACGACGTCGATCACTCTGCTGATGTATCAGCAAGGTTTTCGCTGGTGGAATCTGGGCAGCGCCGCCGCCATCGCCTTCGTGCTGTTCGCCCTCATCATCGCCGCCACCGGCTTGCAGGTGCTGTGGCGCAGGACGCGCAAGTCATGAAGCGCCAACGCCTGGCGAAGCTCGCCGTCAACGGCGCCCTGGTGCTCCTCGCGCTGCTCACGGCTTTTCCCCTGCTGTGGATGCTGTCGGCGTCGCTGATGCCCGCCGGCGAGGCGTTGACCCTGCCAGCGCGCCTCTTTCCGTCGCATCCGACGTTGCAGCATTACGGGACGCTCTTCTCCCGCCTGCGGCTCGGGCGGACCTTCCTCAATACGCTCTTTCTCGCGTCGGTCATCACGGCCGTCTCGCTGCTCTGCAACTCGATGGCGGGCTACGCCTTCGCCAAGCTGCGCTTCCGCGGCCGCGGCCGTCTCTTCGCCATCCTGCTGGCCACCCTGGTGGTGCCGCCGCAGGTTACGGTGCTGCCGCTCTTTCTCGAGATCCGCGCGCTCGGCCTGGTCAACTCCTTCGGCGGCGTCATCGTGGCGGGCATCACCACCGTCTTCGGTATCTTCCTGATCCGCCAGTTCGCCCTCGGCATTCCCGACGAGCTGCTCGACGCCGCCCGCATCGACGGCGCCTCGGAGCTCCGCATCTACTGGACGATCGTGCTGCCGGCGCTGCGGCCGATCCTCATCACCCTGGGCGCCTTCACTTTCCTCGCCGCCTGGAACGACTTCATGTGGCCCCTGACGGTGCTCACCGACGAGAGCAAGTACACCCTGCCCGTCGCGCTCGCCAACCTTTCCGGCGAGCACGTGCAGGACACCGAATTGATGATGGCCGGAGCCGTGGTCACGGTGCTGCCGGGGCTCCTCCTCTTCCTGGCGTTGCAGCGCTATTACGTCCAGGGGATCCTGATGGGGGGCGTCAAGGAATGAAGAAACCCGTCCTCCTCGTCTTTCTAATCCTTGCAGTCCTTGCAGTCCTTGCCGTCCCTGCCGTCCTTCGCGCCGCCGAGCCGCGCACTCTCGACGACTTTGAGAACATCTCCCGCTGGACCACGGCCCCTTCGGACGGCGTCAATCTCACTCTCAAAGAGGACCAAGGCGCTCTGCGCCTGGACTTCGATTTCCAGGGCGGCGCCGGCTACGCCGTGGCCCGCCGGCCGCTCGCCCTCGACCTGCCCGCCAACTGGGAGATCTCTTTCCGCCTGCGCGCCGATGCTCCAGTGAATAATCTGGAATTCAAGCTGATCGATCCCACCGGCGAGAACGTCTGGTGGATGAACCGCCGCAATTTCGAGTTTCCCCGCGATTGGCGGCTGATCAAAATCAAGAAGCGTCAGCTCGAGTTCGCCTGGGGGCCGATCGGCGGCGGCGAGATGAAAACCGCCGCCTCTCTCGAGCTCGCCATCACGGCCGGCACCGGCGGCAAGGGATCGGTCTGGATCGACGATCTGACGTTCACCGAGCTGCCGCCGGCCCACCCCTACGACCGCACGCCCGTCCGGACCTCGGGCCCCGGCTGGACCGCCCTCGACTTTCTGGAATCCCGCGAATACGGCGGACTGGTGATCGATTGGCAACCGAAAGCCGACGCCGCCCATTACGCCGTCGAGATCTCGGACGACGGCGCTTCCTGGACCACGATCCGTGAGGTCGTGAACGGCAACGGCGGGCGCGATTATCTTTATCTTCCCGAGACGGAATCGCGCCATTTGCGTCTGCGGCATCCCGAGGGCTCGGACCCTCTCACCCCGCGAAACGTCGACGTCAAGCCCCTCGATTGGGCGCCGACCCTCAACTCCTTCTTCGAGCGCATCGCGAAGGACGCCCCGCGCGGCTCCTATCCGCGCTCGTTCTCCGGCGAACAGGCGTACTGGACGGTGATCGGCGTCGACGGCGATTCCGAAGAGGGGCTCCTCAGCGAAGATGGCGCCCTGGAGGTGGGGCAGGGGGCCTTCTCGATCGAGCCCTTTATGTTCCTGGATGGCGAGTTGATCTCCTGGGCTGGCGTCCAGACCTCCCAGACGCTGGCGGAGGGCTACCTCCCCATCCCGACGGTCACGTGGACGCGCGGCGATCTCTCCTTGAAGGTGACCGCTTTCGCCTCCGGTTCGCCGGGCCGCTCCGTGCTCCACGCCCGCTATCTCGTCCGCAACTCCGGGGGCCCGCCGAAGCGCATCCGCCTGTTCCTGGCGCTCCGGCCGTTCCAGGTGAACCCGCCCACCCAGTTCCTCAATGCTCAGGGCGGCGTTTCTTCCATCCGAGAGATCGCCTGGAACGGCACCGCCGCGGTGGTGAACGGCGAGCGCGCCGTGATCCCCGCGAGCCTGCCAATGGCCTTCGGCGCCACGACCTTCGACGGCGGTGAAGTCTCCGAGTATCTGCGGCAAGAAAAGGTTCCCGTGGCGTCCCAGGCGAGCGATCCTTTCGGCCACGCGTCCGGCGCCTTCGTGTGGGACCTGGATCTGTTTGCCGGCGAGGACAGCGCGGTGGACCTCCTCGTCCCGCTCCACGGCGAGCCCGACAAATCTGATTCTTTCGACAGCGCCCTCGCCGCCGCCGTCCGCGACTGGCACAAGCGTCTCGACCGGGTCGAGATCCGCCTGCCACCGGCGGCCGAGCCCCTCGTCCAGACCTTCAAGACCGCCATCGCCCATATCCTGATCAATCGCGACGGCCCCGCCATCCAGCCGGGCTCGCGCTCCTACGCCCGCACCTGGATCCGCGACGGCTCCCTCACCTCCTCGGCCCTGCTGCGCGCCGGCCATCCGGCGCCCGTCCGCGAGCTCGTCGAGTGGTTCGCCCCCTTCCAGTTCGCCAACGGCAAGGTGCCCTGCTGCGTGGACGCCCGCGGGGCCGACCCCGTGCCCGAGAACGACAGCCACGGCGAGTGGGTTTTTCTCGTCTCGGAATACTGGCGCTATACCCACGACCGCGCCACGGTGGAGAAGGTCTGGCCCCACGTCGAGAAGGCCGTCGCCTACATCGACGAGCTGCGCCGCCAGCGCCGCACCGACGAATACCGGCAGCCCGCCAGGCTCCGCTACTTCGGCCTCCTCCCCGAATCGATCAGCCACGAGGGCTACTCGGCCAAGCCCGTCCACTCCTATTGGGACGACTTCTTCGCCCTCACGGGATTGAAGGACGCTACGGATCTCGCCCGCGCTCTGGGAAAGACGGAGCAGGCCGGCCGCTGGGGGGCCATCCGCGATGAATTCCGGACCGATCTCTACGCCTCGATCAACCGCGTCATCTCCGAGACCGGGATCGATTACATTCCCGCCTCCGCCGATCTCGCGGACGCCGACCCTACTTCCACCACGACCGCGATCAGTCCCGGCGGCGAGTTGGAGCGCCTGCCGCGTAAGGCCCTGGAGCGCACCTTCGAACGGTATTGGCAAGAGATTCAGAAACGGAAGGCCGGGGATTGGAAGGCCTACACCCACTACGAGTGGCGCACCGTGGGCACCTTCGTGCGCCTGGGATGGATCGAGCGCGCTCACGAGCTCATCGATGGGTTCATGAACGACCGGCGGCCCGCGGGCTGGAACCAGTGGCCCGAGGTGGTCTACCGCGACCTCCGTGCGCCCAGCTTCCTTGGCGACCTCCCCCACACCTGGGTCGCCTCTGACTTCATGCGCTCCTTCCTCGACCTCCTCGCCTACGAGCGCGACTCCGATCAGGCCCTCGTCCTGGCCGAGGGAGTCCCCGCCGCCTGGATCTCGGCGTCCGGAGGCGTGGCCGTCCGGCGGCTCCCCACGCCCTGGGGGCTGCTGGACTATTCGTTGACCTCAGAGGGAAATGCGGTGCGTCTGAAGGTGGGAGGAGACGTGAAGGTGCCGCCGGGGGGGATCGTGTTCGGGAAGACGGTGATCAGGAAGGTGCCTGCGGAGGTGGTGGTGAGGCGCTGAGCGCGAAGAGCGCCCCTTCGGGCGGCCCTCATAACCCCCTACCCCCTTCTCTCCCAGCCTCCCTCCCGCCCGCCGGGAGAGAAGGGGAATGAAACAGTTTTCTTAAGACAAACTTCTCTCTCTTCTCCCGGCGGGCGGGGGGGAGGCCGGGAGAAGAGGGCCGGGGTGATGAGGGCCTTCTACTCTCCCAACGCCCCTCCATTCGTCCGGATCACCTCCGAATAGAACCGCGAGCTCGCCTTCGGAGTCCGTTTCTGCGTCTCGAAATCCACGTGGACGATTCCGAACCGCTTCGAATACCCGAGGCTCCACTCCAGGTTGTCGAACAGCGACCAGGCGAAGTAACCCTGCAGATTGACTCCCTGCTCGATAGCCTGGTGGGCGGCCCGGAGATGCGTGCGAAAGTAATCCACTCGCAGCGGGTCCTGCACCTCGCCCTCGGCCGTGGGCGGATCGTAGAAGGCGGCGCCGTTCTCGGTGATGTAAAGGGGGATGTCGCCGTAAAGCTCCTTCACCCAGACCAGCGTATCCGTGAGCCCCTGGGGGTAGACCTCCCAACTCGTCTCCGTGTAGGCGTGGCGCTTCTGCCGCACGGGGCTCGCCTGGACGGGGAGCGCCGTGGGATCGAACTTCGAGACGTTGCGCGTGTAGTAGTTGATGCCGAGAAAGTCGATCGGTTGGCGGATCTTCTCGAGGTCTTCCGCGGAGAAGTCCGGCCAGGCCTCGCCGAAGATCTCCCGCATCTCGTCCGGATACCGGCCGTGGATCACCGGATCGAGATACTGCCGGTTCATGTAGGCGTCCGCTCGGCGGGTGGCGGCCAGATCCTCGTTGCTCTCCGAGGCCGGATACTTGGGCTCGATGTTCACCACCAGGCCGATCTGATGCTTCCCCTCCGCCCGGTACGCCTCCACCGCCGCGGCGTGCGCCAGCAGCAGGTGATGCGAGGCGATCGGCGCCTCGAAAAGGTTGCGGTGCCCGGGCGCCAGCGCGCCGTGCAGGTAGCCGCCGTCCGTCACCACCCACGGCTCGTTGAGCGTCGTCCACATTTCGACCTTGCCGTCGAGGGCGCGGTACATCACCTGGGCGTACTCGGCGAACCAAGACGCCACGTCGCGGTTGAGCCAGCCGCCGAGGTCGTCGAGTGCCGCCGGCAGGTCCCAGTGGTAGAGCGTCAGGGCCGGGCGGATGCCGTTCTCCAGCAGCGCGTCCACGAGCCGGCGATAGAAGTCGAGCCCCTGCTCGTTGATCCGGCCGCGGCCCTCCGGCAGCACGCGGCTCCACGAGACGCTGAACCGGTAGGCGTTGAGCCCAAGGTCGCGCATCAGCCGCACGTCGTCCTGATAGCGCCGGTAGTGGTCGCAGGCCACGTCGCCCGTGTCGCCGCTCGGCACCAGCCACGGCGTGCGCACGAAGCGGTGCCAGATGCTCGGACCGGCACCGTCGGCCAGGGGCGAGCCTTCGATCTGATACGCCGAGGTCGCGGCGCCCCAGAGGAAACCGTCGGGAAAAGAAAAGGATTTCGTCATTGTCAAATCGTTTCTGAGCAGCGGTCCATCCTGAGCGGACTCTATCGCAAGCGAGCGCCGGTCGATAGACTGTAACAGCATGTTTTCACACTTCGACGAAGCTCTTCGGTTTGCCCTGCAGGACCACCTCGCCCGTTTTGAACGGCGGAGCGCCGCCATGGGCGAGCGCCGGCACGCGGCCGTGGCCGTCGTCGTGATGCCGGGTGACGGAGGCGGCGCGGCGGTGCTCCTCACCCTGCGGGCCTCGGGCCTGCGGCGCCACGGCGGCCAGTGGGCCCTCCCGGGAGGGCGCCTCGACCCGGGCGAAACCCCGGAGGCCGCGGCCCTACGCGAGTTGGAAGAGGAGGTCGGGCTGGTCCTGCCGCCCGAGCACATCCTGGGCTGCCTGGACGACTACCCCACGCGCTCCGGCTTCGTGATCACCCCCGTCGTGGTCTGGGGCTCCGCCTCGGAGCCGCTCCGTCCGGACCCCCGCGAGGTGGCCGGCGTCTACCGCGTCCCCTTCGAAGAGCTGCTGGACCCGGAGAGCCTCGTCCTCCAGTCCATCCCCCAGAGCGACCGCCCCGTCCTCGCCCTCGCCCTCCTGGGCACCCTGATCTATGCCCCGACGGCGGCCGTCCTCCACCAGTTCACGGAAGTGGCGCTTCTGGGACGGGAGACGCGGGTGGCCCACTACGAGCAGCCGGTGTTCGCCTGGCGGTGAGGTGGGTGCCGTCGCCTCCGTGATTCCCAGCCAGAGCCCTTCACTTTGAGTCCTGAGCCAGCCATTTCGGAATCCGGAGGGCTGATTTTCAGTCTCGAGTCCAGTCGTTTCGGCTCCGCACGGTTCGATCCGGTGCCGCGATCGATTCGATTCGACTCTTGATCCATTCGATTCCGGTCTGGAAGCGGTTCGTTTGGACTCTGAATCGAACCGATTCCGGTTTGGATGGAGTCGATTCGATTTTCGGATCGAACCGATTGCATGTCCGATCGAATCGGCGGTCCCGCCGCATCCCGCGTTGACGCGGTAGGGGTGACGAGAAGGCTCGCTTGAAGCGCCGGAGAGCACCTTAGAGTTTGTGGAGTAAAGAGCACAACGATCGTCTGCTCAAGGAGGCTCAAGTGAAGAGGATGAGAAGCTCGCTGGCGATGCTCGCGTTTTTGGTCGGTGTCTCTCCCCTGGCTGCTGATCCCGTCATCCAACGGGGCATCGATACCTTCGTCACCCCTGACAACGGCACGACGTCCTACGACTTCGCTCAGAACCCGATTCCCGCCGGCTTCTTCTGCAAAAGCTCGAAGACTTTCACGGGCCGGGTGACGCTCAAGGGGCTGCCGCTCGCTACGGGAACCCCCGGGCAGCTCGGGCGCACCGATACGGTCGTCGAGCGGCTCGACGATGCCGCCTTCGACGCCAACGGCACCGCCTCGACGCGCATCCAGTTCCGGGCTTTGTCGCTGGTGAGCCGGACTCCGATCAAGACCGCCTGTGGCGCCTTCCACGTCTACGTTTCGCTCGCGGGCAAGCAGCGCGTGACAGCGATGAGAATCCAGCGCACGCAGGAGAACGGCGGGACGTTCTCGGCTCCTCTCGCGGTCAACGCGCGCCTCACCTTCATTCCCGTGAAGCCCGCGAGGAACAAGGCCGCGCGCAATCTCGAGCTCACGGGAAGCTTCACCTTTCCCGCGACTCCTCTTCCCTGGAGGCTCGCCAGCGTAGGGACGAAGAAAGCCGGTCCCGTGGTCCTCGACACCGATGGAGATCTGGCTCCCGACTCCGTCGTGCCGAATACTACGAATTTCTTCCCTGGCTGGTCGCCGGACGGCGGTACGCAGAAATGGGGTGGACAGGATTGCCCGAGCTGCCTCGAGTACACCTGCCACACCGATCCCAGCACAGGCGAGGAGCACTGCACGTACTATCTCCCTCCTTACTGTCTGGAGCCCCTTATTTGCTGATTGTTTGAAAGGAGTGAACCTCAAATCCTCCCACGGATTGCGCCGGCTGCTGAACGTAGGCACTGGCCGTAAGGGTGCGCGGGCGCTGTCAAAAAGACGACAACGCCCGCCCCAACCACTCCCCCGATCCCGCCGCGCCTCCGCGTTGAAGTCGTGGTCTGTGTCGTACCACCGCACCTCGCGAGTTTTGGCGAACCCGTGATTCTTGGGCTGGCGTTCGGAGGCGGGTATCAGACCGGGAGAGGTCCCGTGGGGAGAAGCTCGAGAGGCACTGCCAACCTGACCGGACTGAAGTGGCGGCGGTCGGACGTCGCGATTCGGCCCATCCCCAGATGCTCTGCAAGGGCAAGAACCGCCGCATCGACGAAACCGAGCCGGAGATCCTGATACTGCTGGTTAAGCTCGCGGATGCGCGGATAGCTCTCTTGTGGAAGATCGGCGACGAAGAACGATCCGTCTGTCAGGCCCTCGTAGAAGACGGATTGAGCCCTGGCTCCGAGGCGCTCTCCCAGCAGGTAATCCACCTCAGGGATAACCGGCGAGGGAACGATGAGTCCGCCGATTTCTGTCTCGATGAGCTTCCGGGAAGAGGCATGCCAAGAGTCGCGACGATCGTAGTAGGCGTAAAGGATGCCGGTGTCAAGGAGGATTGCCACTAAGTACGGTCCTTGCCGAACCCCAACTCGCCGAGTACCTCTTCAGCCCGATTTCCTGTGTCCGTGTGACCGCTATCGAAGGCACCTGCTCCCGGAGGAAGCTTCCGCGGCACATCTGAGAGATAGCTTCGAAGGGCTTCGCGGAGCAACTCGTCCATGGGCTGCTTCCTGCGAAGCGCTTCAAGTTTCAGCTTCACTTCGAGGTCAGGGTCGAGTCGGATCGTCGAGCGCTTCACGCCACAAGGGTAGCATTGTGCCTTGGCTGCTCCAACCGTAGACGGGCCTATTGTGCGCCTACCCCCCGCCCCAGCCACTCCCCCCGCTCCCGCCGCGCCTCCTCATTGAAGTCGTGGTTCGTGTCGTACCACCGCACCTCCTTTGGGTCGCTCGCGGCTTCGACATAGAACGCGGCGTCCAGAGGAGTGACGAGCTCGTCGTTCTTCGCGAACTGGAACAGGAGCCTGGCCGGGGTGGCGGAGCCGATGTAGTCCCAGGCGTCGAGGGGGGCCATGGCCTCGAGGTAGGCCTTTCTCTGTTCGAGGGTGGCGAGCTCCTGGAAAGCCAAGGAGCCTGAGTCCGCGTTGCTGGATACGGCGCGGGTGAGGGAGGGGTAGCCGGCCATCAGCACGTAGGCGATGGGGCGCTTCTCGACGCCAGCGAGGGTTCCTCCGACCGTGGCCCCCAGGCTGTGGCCCACGTAGGAGAGGCGCTTCGGGTCGACCTCGGGACGCGAGGCGAGGAGGTCGAGGCCCCGGCGGAGGTCCACGACGATTTGGATCTGCTCCTTACGGCTCACCTCCGGGTTCCAGGGGTTGCCGGCACGCTGGCCCTTGTTCTCGGGGCGCAGGAAGGGCGCGCTGATCGTGAGGGAGACGAAGCCCTTGCGGGCGGCGAGGTCGACGGCCTCGTCCACGAAGGTCGAGCGATCCCCCTTGCCCGGATGGAGGAAGAGGATGGCCGGGTGCTTTCCCGCGCCCGGCGGCAGGATCAGGTAGGCCGGGACCCTGCCACCCATCGGGCTCGCGTAGCTCAGGTCGACGACCCGGACGCCGCCCCTTGGCTCCGTGCCGGCTTCCTGCACGTCCAAGGGAGCGGAGGCGTCGTAGTCGAAGAGCTTTCGGTTCTCGTCGAGGACAATGAAGCGCGAGGTCATGGTCAGAACCTGTCGGGCGAGCTCCGCCGGACGAAGCGCGGCCCGGATCTCGTCGGTGAGCTCGGCCGGCTTCTCGATCTGGACCAGGTGCCCGGCTTCTGGGACGATCACCCTTCGGGAGCCATGGATGCCCGCCTCCAGGACCCCGGCGTGGGCGTGGACGTCAGGTATGTCCGAGGCTCCGACGACGATCAGGGTAGGGACGTGGATCTCGCCGAGCCGTCCGGCGGCAGGCCGTTCGGGGGCGCGGCTCTCCGGACCGGGGGCGGTCAGTGGGCCGGGGCTCTTCGTCAGCAACTCGCGGAGGCGCTTGCGCGCCTCGGTGCTGCGGGCGTCGGTAAGATAGGGATCCTGAACCCAAGCTTCGATCAGCTTCTCGCGGCTCTTCTCCTGGAACATCGGCCGGTAGTTGACCAGCCCCCGGCGCTGGAAGTGCTCGGAGTAGGGGAGGCCGGAGACCACGGGCCCAACGAGGACGAGCGCCTCCACCCGGTCCGGATGGGCGAGGGCGTAGTCCACGGCGAGCCTGGAGCCGTTGGAGCAGCCCACGAGCACGGCGCGGCCGCTCTTGAGCGATTCGAGGAGAGCGTGGAGGTCGTCGACGTCCGAGTAAGGACCCTTGGCGGGCTCGGAGCGGCCGAACCCCCGCCGGTCGTAGCGGATCGCGCGGAAGTCACGGGCGAAGGCGGCGAACGGGTCGTTCCAGGTGGCGCTGGAGACCAGGCCGTCGTGGAGGAAGACCATGGGCGTCCCCTCGCCCCGGGCCTCGTACCAGAGCTTGCCCCCGGGTACCTCGAGGAGGCCCGTGGAGGATTCCGCGGGCTCGGCGGCGCGGGCCGCGGCGGCCACGAGCAGGAGCATCGAGAACAGGATCTTCATCCCCTGAATCCTAATCCGAGGGGTGGCGTTATGACCGATTGTGGTGTTATGACATAATGAAGGCACATGAAAAATTTATGGCTTGGCCTTACTCTCGTAGGCTTGCTGGGCGTGGGTGATGCGGCCTTCGCGGTGATCGGCACGATCGACGCGGTGCCCGCCGCCACCTTGCTGCTGCCCTATTTCGAGGTGGACGTCGCCAGGACGGACGGCGCCGATACCTTGTTCTCGGTCAACAATGCCACCGCCTTCCCCGTGCTGGCGCACGTCACGATCTGGACCGACCAGGCGGTTCCGGCCATGAACTTCGACGTGTACCTGACCGGCTACGACGTCCAGACGCTCAGCCTGCGCGACCTCTTCGTCAACGGCAACGTTCCGGTGACAGCTTCGGCAGGTCAGGATCCGGCGGACACGATCAGCCCCCAAGGCATCGTGTCCCAGGACTACACCGTGCCGGGCTGCGAGAGTCTGCCGTATCCAAGTCCCCAGATCAGCGCCCAGATGCGCGCCCATCTGAGAGCCTGGCTACAGGGCCAGCGTTCGCCATCGTCCGACGACTGCGCCGGTTCCAGGCAGGACGGCAGCGACGTCCTGCGCGGTTACGTCACGATCGATACGGTGAAGACCTGCAACATCTTCTACCCGTCGGATTGGATCTCCTACCGCGCGTTCCTCACCTACGAGAACGTGCTGTGGGGCGACGTCTTCTACGTCAATCCGGCCCAGAACTTTGCCCAGGGCGACTCGCTGGTGCACATCGAGGCCTGCCAGTCCTGCTTCCAGCCGGGTGACCACACCTTCTACGGCCGCTACAACGCCGCGACGGCGTCCGACGCTCGCGAGGCGCTGCCGACCACGATGGCAACCCGCTTCGTCAACGGCGGCGAGTTCGACGGCGGCACCAACCTGCTCGTCTGGCGCGAGGCGAACTATGCGGCGTCGGGTTACATCTGCAGCCTGCAAGGCCCGCAGCCCTGGTATCCGCTCCTGGTGACCCAGGTTGGGATCTTCGACGAGGAGGAGCAGCCGGTCGTCGCCGAAACGTGCCCCTCATTCCCCACGAACTGCAACGAGATCAGGGCATTCCAGAATGCGGCTCAACGTGTTGATGTCAGCCAGTTGTCACCCTTCGACTTCGGTTGGGTCTACCTGAACCTTCAGCACTACAACCTTATCTACTCTGACCCCTACACCCAGATGTGGCTCACGACCACGATGGACGCCGTCAGCCGTTTCAGCGTGGGCTTCGACGCCGTCCAGATCGACAACGCCAACTCGCCGGTGGTGCAGGAATTGACGTTGCCGTAGCAGGCCGGCTGCAAGGACCTCAAGGATCTCCAGTCTTCTTGTAGTCCTTGCTGTCCCTGCCGTCCTTGAGGTCCTTTTGGACCCAGCCCCTCCAAGAGCAACTTTCCCCAACTTCCCCCGTACTTCCCTCTTGACGACAGATGTCGTCAGACGTACCATGACGACAGATGTAGGCAAGAGGCCCATGAGGGCCGTCAAGGGGACAAGCACATGAAGCCCAAGTCCATCGGAGATCAGGAGCTGACTCTCCTGCAGTACGTGGCCGAGCAGGAAGGCGCCACGGTGGGGCAGGCGGCGGAGGGGTTCGGCGCGCCGCGCGGCCTCGCCCGGTCGACGGTGCTCACGATGATGGAGCGCCTGCGGCAGAAGGGACATTTGGATCGCCGGCAGGTGGACGGGGTCTATCAATATTTCTCTCCCGCGAGCTCCGGACAGGTGATGCGCGGCGTGGTGCGGTCGTTCGTGGAGCGGACGCTCGGCGGGTCCGTGTCGCCGTTCGTGACCTACCTGACGGAGGAGGCGCGGGTTTCCGACGATGAGTTGACGGAGCTCGAGGAGCTGGTGGCGAAGCTCCAGTCGCAGCGGAAGGAGGAGGCATGAGCGCCGAGGGGATCCTGGAGGCGCTGGTGAGGTCGTCGCTCCAGGGGGCGATTTTCATCGGTGTGGTGTGGATCGTCTGCCGCCTGTTCCCCCGCCTGCCGGCCTCGGTGCGGTGCGGCCTCTGGTGGGCGGCGTGCCTGAAGCTGCTGGTAGGGCTCGTCTGGATCTCGCCCGTGGAGCTGCCCCTGCTGCCGGCTCCGGCGCCGGTGGTCCGCGCCGCCACGAGTGTGTTTCGAGTAGAGGCGGGTCTGGACGGACGGCAGGGGGTTCGACCCGCCCTGGAGATTCCGGATCGTGGCATGCGGATCGAGCCCGAAGCGGCGATCCTCGCCCTCTGGCTGGCCGGGCTCCTGGCGCTCACCGTCAAGGCGGCGCGTCAGCTCCGGCATACGCGGTGGGTGATCCGGCGCTCCGAGCCGCTGCGGGAGGATTGGATCCGCGCGGCTTTCGCGGAGCTCTGCGGCCGGCTGGGGCTGCGCCGCGCTCCCGCGCTGCGGAGCTCGGAGGACGTGCGGACGCCGCAGGCGATCGGGATGGTCCGGCCGCTGGTGGTGCTGCCGCAGGCCGGCCTCGACCGGCTGTCGCCGCCCGAGGTGTCGATGACGCTGTGCCACGAGCTGCTCCACCTGCGCCGCGGGGATCTGTGGCTTGGCTGGGTGCCGGCGCTGGCGCACAGGATCTTCTTCTTTCATCCGCTGGCGGCGCTGGCCGCCCGTGAATACGCGATCGCCCGCGAAGCGGCGTGCGACGTGGAAGTGCTCCGGGTCCTGGGGTCGGCGCCCCAGGCCTACGGACGTTTGCTTCTCCGGTGGGGTGTGGCTCCGCGAGAGACCGGTCTCGCCGCCGCGGGCGCCTCGCCCTCCCTGCAGAATCTGAAAAGGAGACTTCAAATGCTTCAGCAGAATTCCGATATCAAAATCTCCGGCGATAGGCGCCGTCTCTCCGGCTGGTGGTGGCTCGCCGGGGCGGCGCTTCTGGTCGGATTGGTTCCCCTTCGTATCGTGGCCCAGGAGCCGGCTCCGGAGGCCGAGGTGGCCGAAGCCGCGGAGGCTCCGGAGCTTCCCGAGGCTGCGGAAGCTCCGGAAGCCGAGTCCGGTCCTGAGGCTCCGGCTCCCGCAGGCAGTCCCGCTCCGCCGGCTCTGCCGTCTCCGTACTCCGCCAGCGTCCGAGATGGAGTCGACGACGGTGTTCCGGGTGGTATCAAAGGCGGTGTCGAGGGTGGCGTGGCCGGCGGGGTCGAAGGAGTGCTTGCCGTTCCGCGGGTACCGCGGGCTCCCCGGCCCGCTCCGCTGCCAACGCCGACGGCGGCTCCTGCCGCTCCGGGGAGACCGCTACCTACGCCGCAGCCCGCGCCCGCGCTGGCCCCGCTTCCTCCCGGAGGAGCGGTCCCCGCGGCGACACCTCGCCCCGGCTATGCCCCCAGGGCGGCCCTGCCTGCCGCGGGCACGCCCCGCCCGACCGTCGCTCCGCTGCCGGCCCTGAGGGCTCATCGGGCGCCGCTCGGCACCCCCGCTCCGGCCGTGGCTCCCCGAGCCGTCCAGGGAGCCGGCAGGGTGGCTCCGCCTCCTCCCCCTGCTCCGCCGGCACCGCCCGCGCCTCCTGCTCCTCCTCGGAGCGGCTATTCCTACCGAACCAGCGACCGCAACGGCGACTCCTGGGTGCTCTTGTACGGCAACGGCAGCTCCACCGCCACGATGAGCGGCTCCATGGATGACCTCGACAAGGTCAAGAGGCTCCGGGGCAGCTCGAAGGAAGACCTCCTCTGGTTCCGCCACAACGGCAAGGCGTACGTCGTCCGCGACGCCGCCACCCTGAAGCAGGCCAAGGCGATCTTCAAGCCCCAGATGGAGTTGGGCGCGAAGCAGGGCGAGCTGGGTGGCCGGCAGGGAGTGCTCGGCGGCAAGCAGGGTGCCTTGGGTGCCAAACAGGGGGCCCTCGGAGCCCAGCAGGGAGTCCTCGGCGCCGACCGTGCCCGCCGCGGCAGCGACGCGGACGAGCGGGATCTCGACCGGCGGCAGGAGGAGCTCAGCCGTCAACAGGAGGAGCTGAGCCGCCAGCAAGAGGTGCTGAGCCGCCAACAGGAAGAGCTGGGACGCCAGCAGGAAGAGCTCGGCCGTCAGCAGGAGGAGCTGAGCCGCAAGGTGGAGAAGGATCTACGGGCGTTGATGGACCGCGCCATCCAGAGCGGGACGGCGCAGGAAGTGCGGTAGTTGGTTGGAAGGCGGTAAGTCAGTAGGGTTACGCTCTCCCTCCCAAGCACTTCATCGCGAAGTTGTTCGGTCTGAGACCTATGGTGGTCTCCGCTAGATCCAGATCCTGTGAAGTTTGGTATATCGACCTGCCTGTACTCCGCATGGGTTTCCACCGAGGTGGCCTCCTGCCCTTCGGTGGTCACCTATTCTGACCTCACAGTTAACTCCCCTGGCGCATTCCAGCGCCTTAGTCGGGGTGTCACAAATCCAGGATCAGACTCGGCAATAGACGTTTGGGTAGGCTCCGTGCTAAATTGAGCCTGTTTTTACGCTCTACCTTGCTCTGTGGTGTGTCCTTGGCGCGTGAGCTGCTGTATTGGCTCTAACTCTATGTACTGGCAGGAATGGATGCCCTTTCCATCTCTAAAATGGGGAGGAAGGCTCTATATGGCTTCAGATCTAATCTCCAACGGGGCTCCGCAGCCGCTCTATGGCAAAGTGACTCCAGCGCGTCGGTATTTGAAGCTCCGGGTCTTCGTCGCCTCGCCTCAGGACGTGGCAACTGAACGGCAGGGCCTTCACCGGAAGATCGAGGTGCTGAACCGGATGGGGAATGCCGCCGACGATCTTGGAGTGGTGCTCGAGGTCTTGGATTGGCACACTCATGTCGCCCCAATCATGGGACGTCCAGAAGCGGTCATAATTGACCAGATCCCGGTTGAAACGTGGGACATCTTTATCGGAATCCTATGGATGCGTTTCGGTATGCCTACGGGCGCAACGGATGGCAGTACCCATCGGATCTTCGATTCCGGTACGGAGGAGGAGTTCGCACTCGCACACGCCTCTTGGAGGACAACGGGTAGGCCCAAGATCCTGTTCTACCAGTGCGTGCGTGCTCCTCAGGACATCAACGAAATCGATCCTGACCAGTTCGGCAGGGTTCGCCAGTTCTTTGGCCGTTTTGCAGCGGCTGCCGAGCACCCCGGGTTGGTAAGGCAGTTTCGGGATCTGCAAGAGTTCGAAGATCACCTGAGCCGGGATCTCCTGAAGCTTCTCCGCCAGATCACTACGGAAAATTCCGCATCGCCTCCAGACCATGACCCCTCCGCGGATGCAGCCGTTATCTTGGAGGACCGGATTCGAGAGCGGATGCAGACTCATTTCAAGGCCGGCCAAGTCTACCCTATGTCTCTAATGAGCATCGACATCGTCGGCCATAGCGCTTTGGTAAAGCGTTACCCGAGAGAGGGCGTCAAGGTCCTCTTGGACTCGTTTCGGAAACTGGTTTGCGTATATGTGGATCAATATGAAGGCGGGCAGATCGACTGGGCGTCGGATGGTGGACTCTTTGCGTTCTACGGTCAGAATCGATGCGAAAAGGCAGTTCTGGCGGGGATTCAAGTCCTTCAGGCGCTGACCACATTCAATCTAAATCAGGCCAGAAACCCTCTCCCCGAGCCTATTCAAATCCGGGTTGCAGCAGACGATGGGCTCGTGGAGTTCCAATGGCCGACGAGCAACATTTCTTCCGAGCACGTGAACTTTGTCGTTCACCTGGAGAAAGGCCGGACAAGAGGTGGAGAATTCTGTATTAGTGAAGAACTCTACAAGAATCTGAGCGACCGTCTGAGGAAAGTCTTTTCGTACAGGAGCCGGTTCGAGCAGAGGATCATTTACGTCTATCCGTCCTTCACGGCCGTGGGCCGGGTTTCCGCGGATGATATAGGTCGACTGCTGGCGACTCTGCGTACCCATGTCGGGGTAATTTCCGGTGTGCTTGATTCGATTGCCTCAGGTGGTCTCAATGCCACCGACCACGAGGCCCTCAGCAGTGGCTTTGATTTCGTCTATACGACCATGGAGCAGTTTTGCCGCTGGTTTAGCGACATCGACGATCGGTGGGCGAGCGAGTACCTCCAATCTGTTGCTCGATATACAGCCGAGCTCTTGGACGAAGAGCGGAAGCTGTGGGAGGGCTTGCACAAACGATATGTGGCGTTACCGAAAGAAGACCGTGCCGCAGAAGATCTCCGCGCGATCCTGCAGGTGGGAGGGAGTCGGCGTTCGCTGGTGGTGGCGGAGTTGGGACAGCTTGGAGGTGAGTTGCAGAGCCGAATTGCCGGCACTGGGCGTGCCGCCTCGGAGCCGGGGAGGACCTCTTCAGTGCCGGAGGACCAGGAACGGAAACGCTTTGACCTGCTGAGGAAGGTGAATTCTCTAATTGGAGCCGACGATCTCGAAGAGGAGGCCGCTTTCGCCGAAGTAGTTCTGTGCGATCGAAGGCAACTCGCAGAGGTAATTTTGTCGGAGAAGGAGGATGCTCGGTCTCAGGCACTGGCCGAGAGCCTATGGATGGTGGCCGATCTGGTCCTGCTTGAAGATAACTCTTCAAGAATGAACCCTGAGTCGGAACCAGTACCTCGTCTTTTCGAAACCCTGATCCAGAGTCCCGGTGCCGGCTGGAAATTCAAGACGTTGCAGCAACTCCTCTTCCTGGATCGAGAGCCGAGCTTAGAGTTCATCATGGAATGTGCCAAGCCATTAGGAGATGGACGTGAGATGTCCCAGAAGGACGTTCACGTCATCTGGCTCTCTCTCATCGTGGCTCACCCTAATACGCAGGTACGTGACTTCGCTACGGCCGAAGTCGAGTTCGATCGGGTTTGGCGAACCATTGCTTATCCCAGGGCACCGATCCATGCGATTCTAGCTATACAGAAACGTCTCAAGCATGAAGGTGGAGAGGACCGGAAGAAAATTTTCTTCGACTGCGTACGGGCCAGGGTTGCCGCCTCAATCGAAACCGTGCATCAAGAGCAGGAGATGGAGGACATCAAGCGGCTTATCCTGGGTTTCTTCAACTTCGACTTCTTCGTTCAGACGGGCTATTTCGAGCGCCTCGATGATCTGCTCAGCCGGTTCTTGAAGAAGGCGGAACAATTCCGGTGGGACATAAGCTCCTTCCGAGAGATCATGAAGAAGCTTGATCAGGAAAGAGTTGAAAAAGGCAACCCTTCTGCGACCCTCCCTGAGGGGATTGGCCGCGTTCCCTTGGCCATTCAGCGTAGGTTTGCAAAAGAAGGACTATATCTGGATTTTTTCGTTCTTCATCCCGACGACAGGATTGCCAGAGAAACCTTGAACTACATCAACGCTGTAACGTTCGAACGCGTGATCCTGTACAGGAACATCAATAGGGCACTCCTTGCTGAGCTGCTCCGCCGTCCCGAAGCTTCAGCGAAGCGTCCGATCCTACTCCTCGCCCTACATCACCCCAAATGCGATCCGGGTTTCGCGGCGAGGAACATGAACAGGCTCAGCCGCCAGGAGTTGGAAGCCATCGTCCGAGACGCCGGTGCCAGTTCCGAGGTTCGCCAGAGAGCTCAGAATCTATTGAAGCAAAAAAAATGACGAGGCGCCCTGCAACCATTGATTTTTATAGCAACCCGATCTCCCGCGCCCGGGCGATCGCCTGGGTGCGGCTGCGGGTCCCCAGCTTGTCGTAGATGTTCTCCAGGTGCTTCTTGACGGTGCTCGGGGCGATGAACAGCTTGCGGCCGGCCTCGGCGTTGGAGAGGCCGGCGGCGACCAGCCGGAGCACCTCGATCTCCCGTTCGGAAAGAGCCTCCGCCTGCGCTTGAGGCTTTCTCAGAGTCACCGCCGGCTGTGGCAGAGGTTCGGGTAGCTCCGGGCGGCTCGATCCTTCGCGGCCGAACGCCTCCAGGAGACGGCGGGCGTACTCCGGGGAGACGGTGCCGGGCGCCGCCCGCTCGATCAGCCCGGCCAGGTCCGGCCCCTCGTCCACGAAGATCCTCACGAAACCTTCCGGCTCGGCGAGCGCCAGGGCGCGGCGGAGGGGGGCGAGAGCGCTCTCGGGGTCCCCTTGGGCATCGCGGGCCAGCGCCTCGAGGGACAGGATCTCGATCACGGAGCGCAGCCGGCCGGTGTCTTCCGCCAGGGAGAGGAGGACGGCCAGCAGCTCGCGGGCGGCGCCGCTCTCGCCGCGGGCGAGATAGAAGCGGGCGAGCACCAGGTGGGCGAAGTCGCGCTGGTGCAACTGGAGGAAGCGCTCGGCGGTCCTCTCCCTCCAGCCCTCCAGCAGGCCCGAATCCCGCGCCCAGCGCGCGACCTCTTCAAGAGCCTCCGGGTTGCTCTCGACGCGGCTCTGGCGGAGGTGGATGCCGGCCCGGAAGGCGCCGGTCGTCTGCAGCCAGAGGCGCTGCCCGGTGCGGCGCATCACCTCCTCGGCGCTTTCGAGAGCGGCGAGGGCGCCGGGGAAATCCCCCATCGACTGCAGCACGCGGACCATGGCGAGGCTGCCCCCGAGCAGGCCGTTGGCGATCTCTCCCCGCTTGCCGAGCTCCCAGGCCTGGCTGGCGAGCTCGACGGCGGCGGGCAGGTCGTTCCACTCGCGCTGAACCTCGGCCATGACGGCGTAGGCCATGGCGGCGGCGGGCCGGGCGGACGCCTCGCGTCCCGAGCCCTCCGCCCGGTTCCGGGACCGCCGGGCGAGGTCGAGCGCCTCGCGCAGCCTGCCGCGGTTGAGCTGGATCTCGGCCAGGTGCCACTCCCCCAGGAGGATGCCGAAGATGTTGCCGGCCTTCTGGCTCGGCTCGTGGACCGCTTCGAAGGCGCGTTCGGCGGCCGTGAAATCGTCCGTCGTGAGATAGGCCGTGCCGAGCTCCAGGGAGATCAGGCCGCGCAGGAAGAAGCTCTCCGCCGGCAGCCGTTCCAGGGCCTGTTGATAGAGGACGATCGCCTCGCGGGGACGGCCGGCGGTGCGGATGAGGAGCCCCCGGAGCGTCTCGGCGTGGGCGTCCAGCTCCGGATCGGGCGCCCCGGCGAGCGCCCGCTCGACCTCACGGACGTGCTCCTCGGCCTCTTGCAGCTTGAGCTGGGCGACCAGAGCCCAGGCATAAGAGAGGCGCAACTTGGGCCGCCGGTGGACCCACTCAAGGGGGAGGGAGCGGACCCACCGGATCACCGTTCCGGCGTCGGCGCGCATCAGGCGCGGCAGCGCGTGCTCGGTCACCAGGTCGGTCGCCCGGTCGAGGGCGCCGGCGGCCAGGGCATGCTCCAGCGCATCCTCGGGGTGGCCGTGGGCGGCGTACCAGCCGCTCGCCTGCTCGTGAAGGGCCGCCACCCCGGCTTGCCCCAGCTTGCGCCCGAGCTGGTGGCGCAGGAGGGTGCCGAAGAGGTGGTGGTAGCGGTACCAGGTGCGGTTGTCGTCGAGAGGGATGAGGAACAGGTTGGCGGCGTCGAGCTCCTCGAGGACCGCCTGGCCGTCGTCGCGGCCGGTGACGGCGTCGCAGAGAGGAGCAGAGAGCCGGTTGAGGATCGAGGTGCGCAGCAGGAAGTCGCGCATGGGCTCCGGCTGGCGGGAGACGACCTCGTCGGTGAGATAGTCGAGGACGAACCGGTTGCTGCCGGTGAAGTGCTCGATGAAGTGGCCGACGTCCTGACGTCCCTGGAGCGACAGGGCCGCCATCTGGAGCCCCACGGCCCAGCCCTCGGTCCGCTCCTCCAGGGCCTCGACATCCCCAACGGAGAGCGACAGTCCCATGGCTTGGTTCAGGAAGTCCGCCGCCTCCGCCGAGGTGAAGCGCAGGTCCTGGGCGCGGATCTCGGTGAGCTGGCCGCGGGCGCGCAGCCGGGACAGCGGCAGCGGCGGATCGACGCGGGTGGCGATCACCAGGTGCAGGCGCGGCGGCAGGCGGTCGAGCAGGAACTGGACGGCCTGGTGGATGGCCGGGCTCTCGAGGACGTGGTAGTCGTCGAGCACCAGCACGAGGTCCTCGCCGAGAGCATGGACGTCGTTCAGGAGTCCGGTCAGGAGCGGCTCGAAGAGCGCGGGGGCCGGACTCTGCATGTGGCGGAGCGCGGTCAGCGCGTCCTCTCCCAGGCCGGGATGGAGCTGCCGGAGTGCGGTGAAGAGGTACGAGAGGAAGCGGACGGGGTCATTGTCCCCCTCGTCGAGCGAGACCCAGGCGACGCGGCGCTCCCCGGCATGGGCCCACTCGGAGAGCAGGGTCGACTTGCCGAAGCCGGCGGGAGCCGAGATCAGGGTCAGCGGTCCGGCGGTCCCGAGCTCCATGCGCTCCGTCAGCCGCGGGCGCGGCACGCGGTTGGGGCGCGGCGCCGGGATGTAGAGCTTGGTGGCGAGGAGCGCGTCGAGGGGCGGTGCGGAGGAGCTTTCGGACATCGGGGAGGGCTTGAGGATTCGAACGGGAGCATAGCAGAGAGAACACCGTACAGATTTTCAGGTAGAATTGAAGTTTGCCCCTAGAGGTTTCAGGGTAATCCCTTTGTGGTAACGTAGATTGGTTCCCGAAGTTCAAGGTCTCTGTCCGGATCCGGTGAACGATTGTGCGCGATTACGCGCCGAGCAGTCTGCCTGAGATAACCCGGTGACCCGTGACAGAGCCCAGGTGTGTGGCCATGCCGTTAGCAACCGCTGATCTGTTCGCCCGCCGTCGTCCTGCCTCCCAATGGGGTGGTGTGCGCGGGACGTCCTGCCGAGGAGCTGCATCATGAATCTTTTGAAATCCACCAGTGTCAGGGTCGTGTTCGCTTCTCTGCTGCTGACCTTGGGACTCGGATCCGCGGCCTCGGCCGCGACGTCCCAGTACAAGATCCTGTTGAACCTGGACAACCAGATCAACACCGGTTGCGACGTTCCGACGCTGACCGGCACCTTCCCGGGCGTCGAGCAGATCCTGGTCACCACGGTCAATACGACAGCGGCTGCGGCGCAGGTGACGGCCCTGGAGCGTCAGACCTGCGTCAATCCGGCGACGGACACCTTCGGCCCTCTCTCGCCCGTGACGCCTCCCCCGGGACACTCTCTACCTTGGACGGTGGGGACAGGCAACGGCACGGCCGGCACGAGCGTCATCGAGACGTTCTATCCCTTGAGCCTGTCGCCGGTAGTCAATCCGCCGGTCATCCGCCTGGGCTTGCTCGGGTTGAGCGGCGGCATCCTGGTCGACGAGTTGGTGAAGGCCCAGGAGACGCCTGGCAACGGGCCTCCGATCCTGCTGAACGGAGCCGCGATCACCGAGATCCCCACGCTTTCCGAGTGGGGATTGATCTTCCTTGGCCTGCTGCTCGCCGCGGCGGCGGTTTCGCTGATGCGGCGGCGCACGGCGGCGGCGCTCCTCATCGCCCTTCTGCTCCTCGGCGGGGCGGGTATCGCCTGGGCCGCCGTGTGCGACCTGAACGGCACGACTCTCGGCGAGTGGACCCTCTCCACCCGCTTGGCCTCTGAGCCCACTTCGGACGCGCCGGCCGGCGCCGACATCCGGGCGTTCTTCGGCTTCAAGGACACGGCGCTGAACGCGCTCTGCTTCCGCATCGATGCGCTGCTCCTGTTCAACCAAGCGCCGGTGGCCGACGACCAGAACGTGACGACGTCCGAGGATACGCCTGTCGGCATCACCTTGACCGGCTCGGATGCCGACGGCGACCCGCTGACGTTCAGCATCGTCACCGGCCCGACGCACGGCATGCTCGGCGGCACGCCGCCGAACCTCACCTACACTCCGAACCCGGACTACAACGGCCCGGACAGCTTTACCTTCCAGGTGGACGACGGTCAGGGCGGCACGGACACGGGAACGGTCACGATCACGGTCAACGGCGCCGACGACCCGCCCACCGCGGTCGCCGATGCGGCCACCGTCGCCGAGGACTCCGGGGCAAACCCCGTCGCCGTGCTGGCGAACGACACGGACCCGGACGCCGGCCCGATCTCGATCCAGTCGGTGACGCAGCCCGTGAACGGCGTGGTGGTGATCACCGGTGGGGGGAGCGGCCTGACCTACCAGCCGAATGCGAACTACTGCAACACGCCTCCCGGGACGGTGCTTGACACCTTCACCTACACGCTGACCCCCGGCGGCTCCACGGCGACCGTGACGATGACCGTCACCTGCGTGAACGACGCGCCGGTGGCGAACGACGATACGGCGACGCTGACGGAGGACGACCCGGCGACGGCTGTCGACGTACTGGCGAACGATACCGACGTGGAAAGCGATCCGTTCACCATCCAGTCGGTGACGCAGCCCACCAATGGCGTGGTGGTGGTTACGGGCGGCGGCACTGGCCTGACCTACCAGCCGAATGCGAACTACTGCAACAACCCTCCCGGAACGACGCTCGATACCTTCACCTATACGCTGACCCCCGGCGGCGATACGGCCACGGTGACGGTGACCGTCAACTGCGTGAACGACAGCCCGGTGGCGAACGACGACGCGGCGACGGTGGTGGAGGACGCACCCGCGACGGCAGTCCCGGTGCTGGCAAACGACACCGATCCGGAGAACGATCCGTTTACCATTCAGTCGGTGACGCAGCCGGCCAACGGCACGGTGGTAATTACCGGTGGTGGGACCGGTCTGACGTATCAGCCCAATGCGAATTACTGCAACACGCCTCCCGGAACGGCGCTCGACACCTTCACCTATACGTTGACGCCTGGAGGTGACACCGCGACCGTGACGATGACGGTAACCTGCACGGACGACAACCCGGTGGCGGTGCCGGACGCGGCGACGGTGGCGGAGGACTCGGGCGCGACGGCGGTACCCGTGCTGGCGAACGACACGGACGTGGACGGCGGTCCGATCTCGATCCAGTCGGTGACCCAGCCGGCGAATGGTTCCGTGGTGATTACCGGTGGTGGTACCGGTTTGACGTACGCGCCGAACGCGAACTACTGCAACAGCGTGTCCGGCATTCCGGACACGTTCACCTACACGCTGACTCCGGGCGGTTCTTCGACCACGGTGACGATGACGGTGACCTGCGCGGACGACAACCCGGTGGCGGTGCCGGACGCGGCGACAGTGACCGAGGACTCTGGCGCGACGGCGGTGCCCGTGCTGGCGAACGACACGGACCCGGACGGCGGTCCGATCTCGATTCAGTCGGTGACGCAGCCCGCCAACGGTGCGGTGGTGATCACCGGTGGCGGCACCGGTCTGACCTACACGCCGAACGCGAACTACTGCAACAGCGTTTCGGGCGTGCCGGACACGTTCACCTACACGCTGACTCCGGGCGGTTCTTCGACCACGGTGACGATGACGGTGACCTGCGCGGACGACAACCCGGTGGCGGTGCCGGACGCGGC